>Ga0070749_10000047_pt1 | contig 57798 bp, 78 predicted proteins | sample VirMetDEL_Nov_18_FD_75180 | JGI IMG/M metagenome (GOLD analysis project Ga0070749, IMG submission 75180) | Aqueous microbial communities from the Delaware River and Bay under freshwater to marine salinity gradient to study organic matter... | ecosystem: Environmental > Aquatic > Marine >...
CCACACAGGTAATGACTGCGGTGCCACCAAGAATACCCCGCACGACACCCGATTGAGACACCGTTGCAATCGCGGGGTTCGTACTTGCCCACGTGAGCGTCCGACCCGTTGGTGACAATACATTGCCTGCCGTATCACGTAACGTGATTTGAACCGTGACGTTTTGGTTGACGCGAACCGCACTATCAGGAACAAACAATGTAACTGTCTGAACGGGAACAATTGTCACTGTGACATTCAACGTTGCTGCCTTGCCACCGGCTGACGCTGAAATGGTGGTCGTACCCGCACCAACCGCAGTAATCAGTCCCTTGTCGGATACCGTAGCAACCAAGGGATTGCTACTCTGCCATAGTACTGCATAGGTCGTGAGATCACGGTTCTGTGAATCTTTGACAACCGCAGTAGCTTGGGTAGTTTGTCCGACATAGAACGGGGACGGAATATCCGCTTGGATACCAACGGCATATACCGTGGGATCAATGACGAATAACGTTGCCGTATTGAATTGATTTCCAACTGCGGCACCAATCAACGTTTGTCCCTTGGATTTTGCCGTCACGATACCGTTATCGTTCACCGTTGCGACAAGAATATTGCTGGAAGTCCATGAAATCTTTTCCCCAAGCATCAGTCCACCCCGTTGATCACGGACATTCGCAATCATTTGGAGGGTGTTTCCCTGTTCCAACTGTGCGGCTTTCGGAGTCACTTCCACCGAAGTCACCACGGGAACAAATGGACTGACGGGCTCACTGCAACCTGTTAGGACCAGCAGCATTACTAGAATTAGTAATAACTTTTTCATAATTAGTCTCCTTACCGCTTGTACGCACCCACACCAACATACCAAATCGGTTTGTCATCCACAAAGGCCGCACGATATTCCCGTTGGATGAATAACAGATCAAAATCGAACTTCGATAATCCCAACTGCTCCCGCAACTTAGTTTCTGCGTATGTCTTTGCGCTGTCCATGTTGGGATGTACGCCGACAGTTGGTGTTCCAATCATGAGAAACCCACGTTCACGAATGTCTAATTGTACCTTTCCTGTGACATAACCGGTGAAGTCTTCTGGCACGGATTGTGCGTGACCAGCTACGGCATATGAGAATACGAACATAAGTGTCAATAAAAACTTTTTCATAGAATACTCCTTATAATAATTTGTATTGTCTAGCCCATTTTCTAACCGCATTGTCACTAACGCCAAATTTTTTGCCTATTTGTAACCACGGTTCACTTTTTATAAGTAATGCCAATTCTTTTTTTGATGGTCGTTCTACTTTTCGGTTAGACAAATTCGAGCACTCTATTGAACAATACTGTCGATCTTTTTCTTTGGTTCTAAACATTATTTTGCATTGTTGACATTTGATGTCGTATACCATCGGGGGTGTTCTGTACTCTGTATATGCTTCGTTAAATTTGTGTATGTCTTTGGGTAATTCCACAAGATTAGCTTCTACCTCTCGGTGACAATTTGCGCACAATAGGACACATTTTTTTAGTTCTTCTACAATTTTTTCCCACGATCTAGGATTTGCACGAATGCTTCCAAAACTTATTTCTTTTTTACTAGGATCAATGTGGTGTAATTCTAGTGCAGTATTACATCTATTATAACCACACAAATTACATTTACCACCCATAGATTCAATAATTCGTGCTTTTGTTCTAATACGCCAGTCTTTTACTTTCTGAGATGACATAATAAAAAAACTCATAGTTAATGGTTGGCCTCTAACTATAAGTATTAGGGTTAACATAAAAAAGTTAACTCCCAGAGTAGGATTCGAACCTACGATGTGTTTCCACGGAAGATTAACAGTCTTCTGCCTTAACCGCTAGGCTATCTGGGAATTCATACTATACTATTCCTGTTTTCTGCGTTTGAATAGACCATATAACATCCCGATGAACGGAATTAAAAATGTGCCAATAATCCATTGAAAATGTTCGTTGATGAACATTTGAATTTGTTTTGGTTTTGTTATGGTAACATTAATTTGTTTACTGTATGTTTGTATGTTATAGGCTGTATTATCTGGACTAAAGTATGCCATAATGGACAGGTGTAATGTTTTGGGCCCCGATTCGGTTGGAGTAACTTCCCACAACCACGATGTTTCCCTCAATCCAGATATTAACTGTATGGCCGGTGATATTTCGGTTATTTCGAATCCTTGTCCGGTCAAATATGCTCCCATCGTATTGGCAATTCGTATCGTATCTTGTGTTTGCTCGTTAGTAATCGTTGGAACAGAAATGTGTTCTGGATATAATGTTACTTTGATCAAGCGGGATTGTTTATACACTAACGTATCTGGGCTATCGAACACAACGTTTCCGCCACGCAGGGATTGTAATAAATAATCAACCGGATTAAGACTTGGCGTTGATTCGGAGTCGTCTCCGGTATAAGCAAGTGAGGGTATACCCGCTTTCGGCGGTTCTACTTCACTGCGTTCAAATGCGGTACTGCGTGCAACTCTATTGGATTGTTTTTGACGAATAGATCCAACACGGGGCGGAGTATTCGTACCGACCGCGCCCGAACCGACAGACCCTCTATCACGGGGCGCTTGTTCTGGTGATATTTCCTCAAAGCAGATGTCTAACGTGCAGGAAGATGGTGCGGGTTCAACCAGCGAAGGCTTGGGTGAACATGCATTTGCAAGTAAAAGTAAAATACAATTAATATGTATAATGTATTTCATATGGTTCTCGACATATGTCGTATATTCATGCCAAGAGACAGAATCGAACTGCCGACACAGCGCTCTTCAGGCGCTTGCTCTACCAACTGAGCTATCTTGGCTCCTCATCTATCTGATCAGAATTTCTAGTTTGATGCCACAAATCCACGATGACGGCGATAATGATAACTAACGCCGACAATCCTATGAGTTTGAGGACAAAATTGTATAACTCCATAACCACTCCTACAAGTTTTCGGTAATATTCTTGACTGCCTTATAGTTTTCGTACATCACTTGCATTTGATAACCGATATACAATTCATCTGCCAACCACTGCAAGATCATGTCAATATCGTCTTGCGTGGGACTCCCTTCGGACAATCTGTTCCACGTGTCTTCCAACTTATGAACATGACTGTCAATCGTTTCCATGCGATTCTCGAACACTTGGCGGGAACGTTTGGATCGCTCCAATTTTTCCCACCCAATTTCCAGATCGGTGGCGTTGGCACGTGCGGATTCTCTGATGTCTTCTAAATCCATGATTGTCTCCAGAAAGAGAAGTGGACCGGGTGGGAATCGAACCCACAAATGAGCCTTGCAAAGGCCCCAGTTTCCCGTTAGCTTACCGGCCCAAAAAAACGTGGTGGCTGCAACAAGAGTGTTCCTGTGCAGCCACCGATGTTGACGTTTTAGTTTACTGCATCACGCTCGGTTGTTCGAGCGTAATCGTGGCCGAAGAATCCGTGGTGGGAACAACCAACGTATCGGTTGTCGCGGTGGAGTCGGCAGCGGGAACCGCCTCTTCCTTGGTGCCACATGCAACGAGCGTCATCATCAAACCTGCAACAAGCATAACCTTCTTCATACGTAACTCCTTGTAGAGTGAAAACCGTGATATCCGTTCGGAGTATCACATTGGCTCTCTAGGACTCGAACCTAGATTCGCAGATCCAAAGTCTGCTGTCCTGCCATTGGACGAAGAGCCATACCGCGTAGGAGAATCGAACTCCTATTACCTGAGTGAAAGTCAGGCTTCCTGACCATTAGAAGAACGCGGCAATTACTCTTTACTTCTTACTCTTTGGGGCGTCTGCCATAAACTTGTCGAGATTGTATCCAAGACTATAACCGACTTCTGTGAGTGACTTCTTGCCAATATAGTCCCGAATCTTCCATCCCTTGTCAAGGTGATCCTTGAAGCACATCTTGTCATTATAAATAAAACTGAAGACGATCAAGGGAATCCACGCCAAGAAGAAGATTCCGGTTACAACCAAAATACCACCGATGATTGCGGCATTCTTCCAATCTTGCCGGAACAACGTTGGGAAGAATCCGAAAAACAAAACCGTCCATGAATAACCAACGGGAAGTTGCTTTATTTGTCCCGTAACGGGATTGAGAACAACTATATTACCGTGTGCCATATAACTCTCCTATAAGGGTAAGATACTACAGAGCGGGTAGAGGGAGTCGAACCCTCGTCATCAGATTGGAAATCTGAGGTAATAGCCGTTATACGACACCCGCATCTCCGTGAATAATAATAGGATGGAACAACTTTGTCAACCCTATTCCAAAACTACCGTATAAGATGCAGCCCGAAATATTCCCGCCGCTTTTTCTAATTCCACCAATTGATCTGCTCCCCCATCACGGACGGCAATAATAAGGGATTCTACATTATGGGCCTGTACCAGTTGTGTCCCATAAAAATGTGCGGCCCCATCGTTGATTACTCCGCTCAAAATGGACGGGAGGACTTGTCCATAATGTGCCAACGACTGACACGCACCATGTGGAATTTCGTTCTGACGTAACTTTTCCACTGCCTCTGTCAACGTATCTGCGATTTGTGCAAAGATGTCTGCGACTTGTTGCTTTCGCTCGGGATCATTCAGTGCGGATTGTGCAGTCTTTGCGGCGGTAATCATGCTGAACAACGCGGTGGCCGCATCCAGTAGTACGGCGATAATGGCTACTGACATATATAGTCCTTTGGGGGGTTAATCATCTCAATATTCGTGAGTTTTTACATTCAAATTTCATAATATTAAATCTGATGGATCATTCTTGTATATCCGATACGAATCATCGTCAAAGTGTTCGGTACTGACCTCAAATACAACCGAACTAGACGCCAACGCTTCAAGTTGGTGTGGTAACCCTCGCTGTATGACTACCGAATCACCAGTGACAAGCTCTTTAGTGTGCAGCTGGGCGGTTTCGGTGTCAATCCAGTTAAACCTGAATCTCCCCGATTGGATATACCATGTTTCTTTTTTCTTCATGTGATAATGCATGGAAAACTTGTTTCCAATTTTAGTAAATACCAATAATTTACCACAATAATCTGCGTCGTTGTGAATCCACAACTCATATCCCCAAGATTTTTCTATTCTCTTGGGAGCATGAACTATAACTGAATCGAGACTCACGGGTTCTTTCCGTTGTTTCGGTCAGGACATGACTTTGGCATTTGTCCCGGCGGGAGACTGTAATCACAAATAATTGGTGTTGGAACAAACACCGTATCCGTCACACGAACGACGAGCGTATCCACGCGATGCTTGTGCACAATTATAGTGTCATACTTGGTGACAATCTTCGGAACGTATAGCGTATCGGTTTTGACAACAACTTTAGTGACGACAACGGTATCAACCGTTGTAATAGTCTTAACCAACGTATCAACGCGAAGAATGTTAACCTTGACAGTATCCACACGAACAACGGGCACCTTTACGGTATCCACGCGAGTAACGATGACTGTATCGACCTTGGTGTTCGGCGTTGGATGGTGAGTTGGGCCTGTGGTGTCATCTTCACACGCACCCACAAAAAGAATTAAACTAAATAATGTTAAAAATCCAAACAACTTTTTCATAACCAACTCCTGTTAAAGTAAACCTACAGCGGAAGCGGAGGGACTTGAACCCCCATATCCTTTCGGATGACGGATTAGTAGGCCGTTGCAATACCATTCTGCGCACGCTTCCTTCCTTTTATGATGTTTTATTTGTTACAGTCGCGTATAACTTCTCAAACTCCTGATGTGAGGCAACTTCGTCCGCAAAGTTTTGTTTGTGATAGGTCTTTGCCAATTTACGAAACACCTTTTTATTGAGATTTAGTTCTTCGCAAATGTCCCCAATCACATTCTTTTGTAAATCCCGTTCTGCTTCTACACGGGTCATGGACGTACTCATATCTTTTAATGCGGCTTCTAGTTTTAGTAATTCGTTTGGTGTGAGATTCATAGTGATTCCTTGTTATTGTTAAACGCCCTGAAAAAGATTCGAACTTTTACTAGCAGTTCCGAAGACTGCTGTGCTCTCCGTTACACCATCAAGGCAAAACCCGACTATTTCAGGGGTACCTGAAAATATATATCAATTTGTGTTGTTTGTCAAGGTATTATTTAATTAGATTATAACATTATACGTGAACCAATCAACAGATAGTTGAGTGGTTTACCTGAGGCGGGGATCATAACCCGATGTGCAGCAGTCATGCCAAAACGTCTGGTGAGTTTGTAGTCCCACGATGAACCGATCATGGCACCAACCGATGAACTGGTGGTCAATCCTGTCTGTGGGCTATACGAAAGTGGAGAACCGATGACAAATATCTGTGGTGATACGCTAATTCGATCATCCACTTTGATTGGAGACAACATGAGAAACGCAACCGCAGATGTTGCGAAAACGGTATTGTACCCGTGTTTGGTGATTTCCAACGTACTACCTTTGGTGTACACGTAGTCATTGGTGTAACGCTCAATATAGTTTACGACCTCGGCGCTATCAGATACGAGAATGGTTTCACTTTCAGGAATGAACACACTGATTGCCCCCACATTTACACCATAGACGCCAATCTTGGGGTTGGGTTTGACCCATGTATATCCTACCATCTGTATCAAAATACCTTTGGAATATACGCTGGTACTTGAATACGAAGAGACGCTGTTTAGTTTTCCTTTCTGAAAATTCATTTTGGTGTACGACAATGATAACGCACCTTGATCCAACGAGGTAAATATCATTGCTGTTGCGCCGTAACTCTTGTCGCCAATCAACGATGTTTGTGACACACCCATCGTAAAAATTTGAGTGATTCCCCCTTCTGGCGTTTGTCCGGTGGTCAAATCAGACGCAACCATGATCGGATTGACACGCCCTTGGGTTTTTTTCTTGTCATCCTTTTTTTCGTCCTTCTTTTCCTCTTTCTTTTCAGACTTTTCGTCAGATTTATTTTCTGACGATGACTCTGATTTCGATTCTGACGAGGTTTCCGAACTACTAGAGGAAGGTGTTGATTCGGATGAACTACTTGAACTTGGTGTGGGCGTGCTACTACTGGATGGTGCGGGGACGGATGCAGCCGCACCGCTTGCTGCAGCTCCAGCCGCAGAACTTGCGGCACTACTTGCCGCAGATGATGCTGCTTGTGCAGCGGCCTGTGTTGCGACCTGAGTGACCACGGGGTTGTCAACTACCGGACATGGTGTGGTAGCGGTGATCAAATTGATCCACGCTTGTAGTTCTCCGGCGGCCGCCTGTTCGGCAGTAAACACCTTGGATTGATTCCTGTACATGACGACCACACCGACACCATTCAATGGAAACGTTGCGGTTTGTACGGTCTTCGTACAGGGATCAATCCATGTTTGTACAACAGTTTGTGCGTGAACTTCGGTGCTGTATGCTAATAACGTAAAGATACATACAACCAATAGCTTATATATACTTTTCATGTAAATTGTTTACTCGTTGGGGAATATATTCTTTTTGATCATTCGAACAATGATTTTTGCAGTTGCATCCTCCAACGCCTTTTTTGTGGTGGTCCCGATGGTACTTTGATTGAACTTAACTTCACTAAAATTATCATCGTTCATCAAGGTCAGTTCACGCACGGTCTTTGCCTCGCCAAGACCTGACCCCGTGAAATAGGCTCCGGTTTCTGCGTCCACAAATTTGATCTGTAGACCAAGGCGGGTTACCACGGTGTTCTTGACCCCATCCTTCAGGTTTATCGTTTCATCTTCCGACACCGAAAAATCATATACTTCGGCATATACAAAATATCGTGCTAATTTGATCTTGCCACGGCCATCGAGTTTGTTTTCGGTAAACCCGGACTGTGATGCCTGAAACTGCTTGACCATGCGGTTTTTGATTTCGGTCTTGTCTTCGGTAAACGTAAACCGATTGGTTTCTTCCATGTACTCCACGATGATATTGGTAACACCAAGTCCTACGCGATTGTCCTTAAGTTCGGGATATAGCGCAAAGACTTCCTCATTAATTCCAACATTCAATAATTGAATTGGAATTTGCTCCCCATCATAATTCATCAGCGAATCGATATTGATTTTTTGTTCGAATGACGCTCGATATTCTTCGGTTTTTGTTTTACCTACTTGCGCTGACAAAATTGTTGGAAATAACAGTAATCCGAGTAATAGCTTTTTCATTGTTTATTCGTCTGAATCGGAATTGGTTAAGGTGAACTCTGCTTGTTCTGCTTTCTTAACCGATGTTGGTGAAAATTGTTCCAATCCAGAAATACCGAATGATCCCAATGAAATCATCATGAATGAGTTATACACAAATTCATGAATTTCCAATGTTATTCCAAAAACGCCCGTTACGATATCAACAAGTGAGTATATCGTCATGATGGCAAACGAAAGAAACCCGATAATTGTCTTTTCGTTATAATCGTTGTTATCCTTGAAGATTTGTGAAAAACGTGATAGAAAACCTTCTTGAATTTTCTTGGTACTCATGTTAATCTCCTAATGTATTAGAAAGTAGTTACTTATTTTCTTTGTCTACCACTTTGGTTCTGCTTTTGTCCAATCATCCTTTTTCTTTGGTGCAGGAGCAGGAGTGGCTGATCCACCCCCCGATCCACCCGCCTTGACGTTATTTTCCAAGTTGATAACAACTGGGGCCGGTGCGGTTGCAGCCGGTGGGGGTGTCGTATCGTCACTCATAAAGTTTTTTGCTACGATACCTGTAATAGCGGTAATAAGGATACTGATCAATCCAATGATTGCATTACGTAATCCGCCGGAACCACCTGAATTTTCTTCTGACATATGTGTTCTCCTAATGTTGAATGATTACTGCAACCTTTAACAACCGACCAGTATTGTCCATGAGTACCAAGTCGTATGCTCCGTTTGGAATATTGGAGTAATCTAATGGAATGGTCATGGTACTGGAGGTTGCGGTAAATCCATAATTGTGTAGAATGGTACCATCAATGTGTGTCAATTGTAGGCTATACGCTGCTCCAGAGGTCAATGATAATGTGACCGAATATGGGCCTGACGTAATCGGCGATGACACGCTATTGATGTTCATGGTTGTTGATGGGATTCCCAAGTCAACTGTTGGTTGTTTGGGGGTCATGGGGCTATCCGATGAACATCCAATGGTGATTACAAGTAACGAGTAGGCTATAAATTTTTTCATGGGGTTCCAAAGTAGTTTGCACCAATTAACTTGATGACAGTAGTGTTAAAGTTAATGCCAACTTGATGACCCTTTTCGTTTGTTGCATCCATTGTCGGGTAAATCTGAACTGATGTACTTAAATCTACCCCCGATTGTACTGGTGAAAAATATAATTTAAACGGAACCAGTTCGGTACCACGTAAGACGTTCTTTAGATCACGATCAACTGCACCAAACCGAATTACGCCGTCTGCGCTCGTGTTGACAAATGATATCCAACTTGGCGTATTTACTTCTATTTTCTCAAATTTTACTTTAGTTACATCGTATTTGATTTCGAATTGTAATCCGGTAAGATATACGTTCTTTGTATCAACAGTAAAAGGAATGGTGATGTTGTCGTTCGTCACTACAACGTTTTTGAGGGTAACATCAATACTACTTTCTCCCGGCACCACAAAATCACCCATTACAATACTTGCGGCCGGTTGTTGGTCTGTGACCAGTGACGAGTGTGAAAGATTTACGTCACCTTTCAACACATACTTTAGAATTATATTCTGGTCCGTGGTTGTTGTTTTTAGTTGTACGTGATATGGGTTGGCGTATGACTTCCACGTGGTAAATCCAAGAGTGTCATATGTCTCTCCACGTAAGGTGGGAATGCTGACGTAGCAGCCTTCTCCGCACTCCACCGGCGGTCTGACGATGGTATCCAATCCGACTACTGCGTTAAACAGCTTTTGTACGTCACCACCATCAAATTGACCATTGTTATTGACATCGGCTGCCCAGTATTTAATACCCTTGTCAATGTTTTCGTTCTTGTAGGTTTGATCAAGATTTTGTGTGATGAACTCTTGAACTGCGGTAGTATAGTCGGATATTGTGACTGATGATCGGCTTAATGCAGCCACACTATCTGCTGGAATCATTAACCGCAATCGATACCACGAATTTTGTTGAAGTTGTTGTGCAAATCCAAATGATCCGTTTCCACCCACGCCAGTATTCGCTACTTCGGTGGGTGATACTGCGGTATCCGTCACCGATAACCGCATCATTGACTGTAGGTTTGTGGAAACATTGGTACCGTGCTTGACTTGACCAGACACAAGATTGTTGGAGCCGGGGGCGAGTTCAATCCACACGCCCTTTGGTCCCACATTTTGCGTGTTTGTCATGGTGTTGCCCACGGCATCATATCCAACACCAAAGTTCATGTACACAGAGTCATACGGGAACCCTGCCGTGGTGTTTGTGATTTTAAATCGTAGTTTAATATAGGTTGCTTGTTCGAGGTTGGCAGAATTGGCAACGTTTACCATGATTCTATTGATAGCATGATAGGGAACCGTGGTCGCATTGCAGGTATACGAAGCTTGCATCCAGTTCGTATATCCATTTGTTGTGGTATTTTGTGTGGTTCTGTTGAATTTACAATTTGGATAATAGTTGTTGACCGTATTAAACGATGCGTTTGCGGGAATGCCGGGACCGCGATCAATACTGATAAGTTGGATTGCGTCTTTTTGATGTTGAAAATCAAAGTATACGGAACGAATATTGGTAAAGTTGGGATTGAGTTTGACTTCCATTTCTACCGTATCGTTTTTTGCAATTGCACCTCCATGAATATCGGTTGTAACGACATTACTCCCCCACCAAAGGGCGGCTTGCGCTTCTGCTTTTACTGGTAAGAGTAAAAGTAACGCAATAAGAATTTTTTTCATATCACTCCGTTAGTTTGTTAATGAGGCTCCCACACGCTTTTTTGAGGGCGTTGGAAAGACTGGTTTGGTTGAATTTACCACCTTCATCAATTAGCAAGGTAGACATAGAAATTTCAGAAGAACTTTCTTCTACAACCACGGGTTTCCCCTTCTTACCATTAACAACCATTGTTCCACGCAACCGAATAACCACTGTTTCTGCGTTTGAATGGAACACGGAAATGTTTCGTTTTGTTGTTAGTGCATCCAAAAAAATGATTTCGACTTGCAATCGGTTTGGAGATGATGGATCAAGTGTGTATTCTTTTTCGGACAAAAATTCTTCCAGAATGTTCTTGACCCCAAATTCCAATCCGCGATTTCCTGCTACGGGACCAATCTGAACTAGATTGGTCACTTTTTCAACTGATATTGTGTTATCTTGTGCACGTGCGGGTGTAACCATTACCAGTGTTATGCACACTAGGGCAATAAAAAGGTTCCTCATAAAATCTCCGATAGTAACGTAGACTTTACTAGAACCTTACTTTTTGCTATCAGTAATCAATTTTATGCAAGAACTGAATGGAATTCCTTGAAGTGCTTGATGCGGTCTGGAAGTCCGATGGTACCACCGTTGACTTTCTTGGTGATTGCGGTGACATCTACATCGGTTGCGCCCTTGTCGGCCAGAGCGTTCAATCCACGAGAGTTCCAGAACCATGCTGCGGAGAGAAGTGGATATTTTGTTGCTACCAAATCGGGGGTGTCCACGATGCTTTCAGGAACAACCTTGTCAAATGCTACGTAGTTGTCCTTACCCGTTAATTGGATATATCCCCGACCACGATACTTGAATCCTTCGCCCGAAGCTTCTGGCCCGTTGCCCATCCGACCACCATAGACTAAGTTGGCAATCTTTTCGGGTTTCCGTGCATATTCATTTGCCTTTGCTTCGGTAGGGAAATATTTCTTAAAAATACTCAACAATCCTTGTGCGCCATAGTTCAAATTTTCGTTGACTGCCTTGAAGTTTCCACTTTCATGACCACATTGTGCAAGGAAGTGTGCAAGGCGAAGGGGGGTGTTGATTTGGAACTTTTCCATGACGCCGGGAATTTGAGCGATAACTGCATCTGGTACGTGTCCCTTCAACTTATTGATATCCATGATCCTCTCCAATTAGTTAGCGATTAAAACGAAACCCACTAATTTTTGTAACGCTATCTAATGAAACTCGGTGCAGTTCAAACGATGCACTTCTTTGCGAGACGTTCGGAAACACATATGCTTCAGTGGTGTTGGAAAACTGTAACACTTTCCAACAATGTGTGGGAATCGCAACCCGTTTAATCTTTCCAGCATCTCCAACGCATCCCGCACGAATATGAACGGAGTCTTTTTCAAGAGCCAATGCCCGTGTTCTGTCCTCCAACATCTTCCATTGACCACGATTCAGACCGGGGTATTGTGGCGCCATATTGGTAAAGTAGAAACTTTCATCCATGTCGGATTGGTTGCAACGTGCGTCTGCTGCGGGAGAAATATGCCCTCTGTCAAATCCCGATCCCTTGTAATCGTCATCGATGTTACTTGCATCCGGTATTTTGGGGTCAGGAAGAAACTTGTCACCACGTTTTGCGCCGACACTGCACGTTAATTCACGTTTCGTGGTAGACCATTCAACCAACACGGGATATCGCTTACTGACCGAAAATACTGTCGTATAGTTGTGATGTACTATCCGTACCGTATCCTGTGCGAATATGAATGATGGTGAGAGAATTAGTATCAGCCACGTTAACAGTACCGCGGGCTTCCTATAATTCATATTAATCTCTATGGGGGTATAATAAAAAATAGGTTTCGTTCGTGTAGACACAAAACCTATCTCGTATATAAGTAGTGTTTTTGTTTCGTTTTCGTTCACATAATATTATCGTTAAAAAATCGTCCCTCCTTGATTCGAACAAGGCGCCTCAGTCTTATCAGGACTGCGCTCTAACCAAATGAGCTAAGGGACGTATGGGAGCAGAAGGACTCGAACCTCCGAAGCCGTGAGGCGGTTGATTTACAGTCAACAGCAATTGCCGCTATGCGATACTCCCTAACTATTACTTTTTTTTGTCCACAGATAATCAAGAATGAAGTACCACACACCATTAATACATGGTTCAATCAATGCATCTGCTGCAGCCAATCCCCAATCCGCACCAGTGATCAGGGTATTAGAGGTCATCGCAATTATGATGTGACCGATGGTGTAAATAATGGTACGCACAATTCGCGCATCATTTCCTACACTAAAAATTTGTTTAACGACTCTAAACACACCGTGTGTAAATTCTGTGATCATATAAACCCCTGAGTAGCGGGGGCGGGACTCGAACCCGCGACCCGCGGAACCACAATCCGCTGCTCTGCCAACTGAGCTATGTCAGCAACTACAACTTTAGTTTCTTACCGATTTTCTTCATTTCCTTACCTGCACGTTTACCTGTATTTTCTATTGCCTTACCCGTGTCTTTGGCGGTATCTACTACATTATTTACCGTCTTTTCAGTTTCTTTTGCCACGGTGTTTGCGGTATCAACCACGACAGTTTGCACAGGTTTTGTATCCACACTTACCGATGCATCCACATCCACACCCATTAGTAGAGCCAGTTCACCATCCACACCCACGGTGGCAACACCATTATCCATAGTGGCACCACCACCAACTTCGGCACCCACTTGCGCACCAACAGATACTCCTGCTCCTGCTTGCGCTCCGTTACCATGTTCATCATAGGTGCTATTGGATACTCCCACTCCAACAGATGCTCCTGCTATGGCACCAGCATGCCCTTCGGCGCCATCCATTCCAACTTGACCGCTGGCACCCACATAAGCTTTGGCTTCTGCTCCTGCGGTTACTTGTGTGGTGTTGGTTACACCACCATATTGTACTGAATTGGATGCACCCACTTCAGTTGATGCTCCCACTTCTGCGTGTGTGTCCACGGTGGCGTTTCTACCATCCCATCCAGCTGAAGTTGTTGCTTCGGCATGAACTTCTGCGTCAGCATGAGCTTCTTGGGAGATGGTGACATCACCAACTTGATTGGAGTTTTCTACACCAACGTGAACTTCTGCTCCTGCTTCCACACCTGCACTAACTGATGTGTTGGTGACTTCCGTACCCGCGGATGCTCCTACTGATGCTCCAGCATTTTCGTTTCCTACCGACTTGTTTACTTCTGTCATGATGATTCTCCGTCTGGTGATGTTTTATTTCCTGTGTGGAACCAGTAATCCACAACCTTTCCGAAATTACCAATCAAGGCACCAAACAGAAGAAGTAGAAGTTCTTTCCATTCACCTTGTAAACTCACTCCATTAAACATGGCAACGCTGATGGAATGAATGGTCAACAAAAAACTTAACACGATAACAATACTTAAAACTATTCTGTGGCGTGTTTCTGTAAGAATTTTCATATAAACCCCCTGAATAGCGGGGGCGGGACTCGAACCCGCGACCTCCGCATTATGAGTGCGGCGCTCTGACCGGCTGAGCTACCCTGCCGTAATTTAAAATCCCCGATATGCAGCAATGGAAACAATTTTGTCATTCTCAACAACAATGACATCAATAACAGAAATGGATTTACCGTCAAGCAATACGATTATTTCGTTAAAATGCTTTCCGTCCTGTGATTGCGAGTGGCTTTTTGTCAAAATATTTACATTGGTAAACGAATTGAATAATTCTTCATTTGCCTCCAACACTTCTTTTTTACCCAAGTAAATTTTTTCTCCCCACTCCCACAATACTACGGCGTCATCATATAGTTCTGATAACGTTGTTAGATTTTTTTGAGAAAATGCTTCAAAATATTTTTTAATAGTTTCTGGCATCACGTATCCCTTGAAAATGTTCAGAGCGGGAGATGGGATTTGAACCCACGACAACTTGCTTGGCAAGCAAGTACTCTACCCCTGAGCTACTCCCGCAAGTATTATATCAATTTCCATTCCACATTACGTTCGTCGTTGTACGCGTCATATTCCATTTCAATTTTATTTTTCTTGAATCCGGCCTTGATTGCCTGTCCGAAATAGACGAACAGATATTTCCATCCTAGTTCCCGCGCCTGATGTACGTGGACGGCTTCGTGGCCGATGATGTCGGGATTTCGACGAAGTGCGTCACCAATCTTTCGTTTGAGCCGCACGGTTCGCTTAGATAACGTGATCCCACCGACTCCATTCAACAACCACAACCACCACACCTCGTCCTTCAGCGTGAATTGAAACGTTTCTCCAAGATAGGTTGCTTCCACTTTCCACTTGGCCATATAACTCTCCTATTCTTCGTGCGCAACGTCTAGTTGTACGAATCCCAAATCAATATTTAAATATCCCTGCGCCTTGAGTTTTGCTTGAATGATATCAGCTGCGAGGGGGACGATAATCTTTTCTAGGTTGGTGACAAGGGTTTCTTCGATGTCCTCACAGATTTTCATGTCACGATCTGTACGGGACAAGGTTTCTGCCCACCCGGCCAACGGCCAAACAATGCAGTGCATCATCTCATGAATTGCGGTAGAAACAATATCGTTATACCCCAGCCCCTTCAAGTCGTTCAGGTTAATTCGAATAACGGCTTCTTTGTATTCGGGCGATGCTTCACAATCTGCGGTGTCACGCATCCTAGTGGAATATCGAACAATCAGTTTCCAATCTTGAAGGCCAAGAAGTGGTTGCATGATTTGAACGGTTTTGGCAAATAACACTTTTTTGGTGATACGCTTTTTCCGCGGCATGACAATCTCCTTGAAAGGTAAATGCGCTCGGAGGGACTCGAACCCCCACTCCAGAGGAACTGCATCCTAAGTGCAGCGCGGCTGCCGTTACGCCACGAGCGCATAATTTAGTCTAATGGTTCTATTGCATCTAAAAACTTTTCAATACGCGTTTGTACTTCTGGAGAACTTTGTTGTGCAATATGTATCAAGTACATTTCTATTTGCCATGCACGTTGAAACAGTTGTCTATTATACCGTTGTATCTTATTGATATGTCGGTATATAATATATAGGGCACCGACAACACCAATACCCATAAATACCCATAATCCAGAAAATGTCATATAACTCCTTTGTTCGAACATCCTATATATAGTAGGTACCCCGCGTCTTTTTGTCAAGTTCTATAATTTTATTATTTGTTAAATATTATATATTGTGTGGGGTTGACTTTTTTGAGCTCATGTGATACTATATATGGACATTCCAAATGGGAGCGAATATGAGTGTGCTGTTAGTTGGTGATTTACACGGCGAAATATTCTGGTTCCGCCAAGCATATCAACGTGCGGTGGACGAGGGCGCATCCGCAATTATTCAGGTCGGTGACTTTGGACTGATGCGTGAAAACGAGCACCAGTTCCGAGAGGTCGCTACAGACTTTGACCTTCCGTTTTATTTCATTGACGGAAATCACGATGATTGTGAGCGATGGTCAAACTACGAACACGTTGTGGCGGTGTTTCGTTCACACAACCTGTTTTACGTACCCCGTGGAACACTTCTTGAAGTCGATAACCGCAAATTCCTGTGTGTTGGGGGTGCCGCAAGTATTGACAAGGAAATCCGGCTTCGGAACGGATGGCACTGGACACCGAAGGAAAATATCAGTGATGAACTTGTCGAGAATGTTCTTGCGAAAATGGAGGGTGTAACAGTCGATGCGATGATTACACATGCGCCGCCATTGTCTATCGCGGATCGATTCTTTGACAGCATTGAAAAGATCAAGTTTGGTGTTGGATTGAATTGGTTTGATCCCAACATGAAACGTATTGAACATATTTGGAACAAGTTGAACAAACCTCAATTATATTGTGGGCACATGCATCGTGTACTGGACGAGAACGGATGTCGAATTATTAACATCAACGAATTCCTTTTGATTTAGGAGAATAGTATGGCATCAAATATTGACGGATATGTTGTATACATTAAACTAACCGTTATGGGTGAAACGCCCGAAGACGCTTTGGAATACGCAAATAGTGCGATTGATAACTCCGATCTGTTGGATCAGGACGGCGTGATCGGCATTGAAGTCGTCGATGACGTTGACACCATTGAACTAGTTGAGGATGATTATGCAAATACCGATTTGGATGACGACGAATATTAAGTTTATCAAGTATGGACTCATTTCTGTTGTTGTAGTGTTTTTGTTGTATCAAGTGGGAACTCGTACCTTTACGAAAATTAACCAGTATAATACGGTCAAGGCAGACACCATTTGTCCGTCCTTGCTCAGTATTGGTCGGTCAGCCCGCGATACGCTGATCGTGATGAAGGCAGAACCCGTGTGCAACAAATACGTTCTTGACCGATTGAGGTAATTGGGATATCGTTAACTATTTATATTTGTAGTATTATTACGGAGATACTCATGTTAACGAAAAACTGCAATCCCATATATATAAGTTTGGTTTTTTTAATGGGTGGTGTTGTCGGGTTGTTAACGTGTGGCGCAGACATGACCCATCATGGTTTTACAATAGCAATCGCCACCGGAGTATTTTATTTAACATTGATTGCGTCGAAAAAGTCTTCGAATAAGGGTTCTTAAAACACCTCCTTATTCCTAGAGCCCTGTATGATTCTAGATGTGACTAATTCATCAAGCGAGTTTAATTCCGCTCTTTTTGCAGCGATATCAGGATTACTTATCGGTGCAGCTATTCGGTTAGGAAACAAATTCTTTGATAAAAACAAAGATGAGTTAGAAGAACACGTTACTTTGCGTAAAGAGCTCCGTGAGGAGCTTGATACAGTTAAAGAAGAACTTCAACTACTGCGGCAACAAGTAGATGAATGGCGGGAAAAATATTATCATCAAGTTGAGTTGACCACTCAATTGAAGATGGACATTCTTAAACTTAATGATCAACTGGATGAATATAAACGTATTTCTGGTATTCATCCCGATACAAAGCACAATGGATGGTTTGAGACGCCAACGGATGAATGAGTCCGTAGTCTACACCGTTACGGTGTTGGATGTCATGGGTGATCCTATACTGGGTCAACGCCGGACGCCTGCTATTTTTACCACCGCCGCGGCAGCGTTTCACGCCGTCCGTAACAACGAGGGTGATTTAGCGGACAACAATTTATATCAATACGCCGTTATTGAACGAACGTATCTTGATCAGGTTCGTCCACAACTACAAGTAGATACCGCTAAGTGGTGGTTTAAATATAACACGGTATTAGAAGAATTTGAACCATGTAGTGCTTCATCGGTTCCCCCACGAATTGCTCGATTAACTGGTTTTGGGATTGGATGACCCTTGACAAAAACGAATTCGTGATATATACTGAATCATCCAATAACAACAGGTTGTCTTATGACGATTCTTGAAATAATGTTAATTTTAGTGGGTGTATTGAATGTATTATTCATGGCACTCATGATTCCTCTCATCAAAGACATGGTTACCATCAAACTCTTGATGACGCAAATCCACTCTGCTACTGCAGCAATTGCCTCTCGTACCACTAATCAAGAATTAATGATTTCTAAATTAGGCAATTCCTTTTCTGAATTCGTTGACATGGTGACCAACATGATTGACCGCGTTGACATGATTGCGGGATCGGGTCGCATATATCGGACTACAGACGGACGATTCTCAGGTACGTCAGTTCAGGAGTTGATGGACAAGATTAAGGAAGCTGGCGAAGAAAATGAATATATCTCGAAAGAAGATATGATCAACGACATGGATAGTCTCCGTAAGATGTTCGAACAACGAAACGAAGACGAAGACGAGGAACCAGAGGACTATGACACTCAACGATAAGCAATTGAAGGCATTGATTCGTAGAATTCAAAAAGAAGCTGGTACCGCCCCATCATCCAACAAGAAAACTACATATAAGGATGATACGGTGGTACGAAGTGAAGAACCAGAAGATGATTCTGCGTTTCGGGAAATGAAGAAACTCCCGTACTCGGAATAGTGTAGTACCAAAATTAGTCGCGACGACTTTCACAATATAGGGTTATTTTAAATACATCATCACGGTGTAGTAGTCGTATTGTGTCCAAACGAATATCCTATAAAAGAAAAAGAAGCAAAAAGAAAAGGAAAACGTTATGACGCTGGAAACGTTTGGTACCGGTTGGCGTGATAAGTTTGAGAAACGCTTAGAAAGTTTAAAAAAAATATTTCCGGAATTGCGTATAGAACGCATAGAGCGTTTCAGCGGAATGCTACGTATTAGCGTTTCTGCGCTCGACCCCGATATTGATTATATTGCGAAATGTGTTATCTATAAGATTGAACGTGATTCAGCGAAAACGTGTGAAATGTGTGGTAAGACGGGTCTACGGCGTCTCCACGATGAAGTGCTAACCGTAGAGCAATGTTTATGTACGCTGTGTTATGCAACTGAACTAGATCGGATTTTAACACAGCATTCCAATTAATTCTTTTTAAGAGGTTATTATGTTTTACGATAAGGACGATGTACAGCCCGCAGTGTCCGCCGCAACGCAGTTGTTTGGTGCCGTTGCTCAATACCACCCTACACCTTTTACCTATCTCGCTATTGAGACGCCTAAATACGGTAAGATCTGGTATGGAGATGTTTCCTCAGATACCCCGATTCGGGAAAAGTGCGAAAGTCTCGCAAAGACGCTTGGGGAACCCATTACCGCGCTCGACATGGGAACGAATTATCCACTATTTAATACCACCCCTTGACAAAGTAACCCCATCATATTATTATTATAGTGTTCAGATGAGCGAGGGCATCAGAACACCAACCTATCCACCCCCGCAAGTTAACTTAACAAAGAGGTTATGTATGGCAAAGAAGAACTACACTCGTCGGTTCACTGTTAAGACCTACTCCAATGAGGAGTTTGATCGTACCGCTAACCGGATGCGGAGCTGGCTGAGTGGCCTTGCTCGTCGCCGGTCAAATGGTACCGTGACCGCAGATGACGTTCACACCTATCTTGACCGCGAGGGCGTTCGTCCCCAGCAGGTTCGGACTCGGTTGAGCTTCATCAACTCCGTCCTTCGTGAGCCCAACTTCGAGTACGCCGGTGAGACTCCTTCGAGTCGCCCAGCCGCTCGTGGTCGGATGATCACCGAGTGGACGATTGCGTAATCTGATCGTTTTTTAAACAATCGGAATACGTATACAGATAGAAATGGGGACTCAGCTCCCCATTTCTATTTTGTATTTCCTTAACCAACATTGTATATGATTACCAGAGAACAACTAGAGCAAGAAGTATTGCGACTTAAACATGAATTGTCGGTCACGATTCCACAGGAAATTAAGAACGCTGTGGAGTTGGGCGACCTGCGGGAAAATTCAGAATATTCTGCTGCATTGGAAAAACAACATTTTGTTGGAGTACGATTGGAGCAGATGATGAATCGACTTCGTGCGTACCAAGATATTGATACGTCCAAGATTCCACGAGACAGGGTGGGTATTGGGTCAGTAGTCAAGGTGCGAAACCTACGGACGGATAAGATCGAATATTTTAAAGTTGTTATGCACGACATTCAGGATGACGCAGATGAGAAGATTGTCGAAGTCACCATGAATTCCCCGATTGGTAAAACGCTCATGGGGTGTCAGCAAAAAGACGAGGTAACAGTACATCTTCCAACGAGTACGGTTAGTTATCGTGTTCTTCAAATTACTACTATACACGATTTATAAAACCCCTTGACTTTTTAAACCCATATATTTATATTTAGAATCCCTACGCAGGAGAATGGTTATGAGTGACACGGAAAAACGATATGTGACTGTAGATTTTGGCCCATCAACGTTGATTTTTTTGACGATCACGTTGTTGTCCGTACTCAAGGTCATGGGATATATTCAGGCACCGTGGTATCTGATTTTATCGCCGGTGTTCGTAGTTGTTGTACTTGCAGTTGGTATCATTCTGTATACATTTGTAAAACTGTTGAAGAACTACTTTTTTAATTAGGAGTCGCACATGAGTATCATTACATGGATTCTGGCCATTATCGCAGTGGTTGCTATGGTAACGTTTATCGTTAAATCACAAACGACAGTTACCCCAGCTCCGTCAAACCTTGGTGAAGGTGGTGGTGATTCGGGTAAGGGTGTGTACACCGACCCCAACGAAACTCCAACCAAGTCGAAGAGACAACCAAAACTTTAATCTAACGGGCGCGCCCGGTTTCGACAGGGAACAAAAAATAGCATGTTGCGTGTAGGGATTGACACTATTCCCCATTAGTGTTAACTTAATAAACGCCAACGAAACTTTGGCCCTAGCCGCGTAATACGCGCTAGTCCTACTACATGAATCTTACGGCGTGTAACTAGGATCGACAGTAAGGTATGGGTGTTCGGAGGGTTACGAACGGACATCGGCATCAGTAACTAGGTAATACTAAGTTGGTTATCATATCTTATTATTATTGAAATACGAAACGATAACTACACACGTAGACGCATCTGTGAGTATGTTGCTCTGCACGAGGGTTCGACTCCCTCCGCGTTCACTTATATTTCCCGTCAGGTCCATACTATTTATAGTAGGTACCTAAACGGAGAATATTATGAAAGTTCAATTAATTTGTAGTTTTTGCGGAAACCCTTTTCAAAAAGAAAAAAGTGAATACAATAGACGAATAAGATTGGGTTCATCTAACTTCTTTTGTTCATCTGCATGTGCAGGAAAAGTTGTTGGTGGTTGGGATAAAGTACGTAAAGTTGCAGAAAAAAATAATACTCTGTACGATATATCAAAACATTCAAGTAATAAAAAAGACGAATATAGTTTATTTCGGCCTCATTTTAGAAGAATAAAACGTAGAAAACATGAACACAATGTCACGCTGGATGATTTAAAAGAACAATGGAACATACAATCGGGAAAATGTGCTTATTCAAAAGTTCAATTAATATCAACAAATTTGGATGTAAAGCACAACATTTCACCAATATATTTAGCGTCATTAGATAGAATAGATTCGAATAAGGGATATGTTAAGGGAAATATACAATGGATCAGTGCGGCAATGAATCATGCTAAAAATTCAATGTCTCACGAAGAAACTTTAAAATTGTGTGAAATACTAAAAGATGTGTAATGACACATATATGCAAAACCCTCTCAAGGACAGGTTATGATCAATCTGATTAACGCAATTTACGATCACGCAACAGAGCAGATGGAGGAGATTGATGAAACTATTCAAGCGTATAATGACAAGATTATTGCGCTCCGAAGAGAACGAGACGCCATCGCTGCACTCTACGATGTTGCAAAACAATATCGGGAAGACGCTGGATCACGTTATGTTCCAGTATTGGGTCAACGAAGTGCAGTCTACAACGTCCCTCGACCAGCTACTCTCAATGCTCCCCTTGTTAATCAACTTAGAGAAATCCGTCAAGGTAGGGCAACCAGTGAAGGATCTATACCCACAACTGCGGCTGCTGCAGTTGCTGAAAATCAAAGTGTACAATCATCTAATTTATCTCATCACATTTTCTAAGTGAGGATTTATGCGGAAACGCGGAACACGTTCATTGACACAATCTCAGGCAAATAAAGTTCGTGGTCAGCAGTATCTTGGATGTGACAAGTGTGGGGACGATGTGTTGGTTGGACAGGATGTTGGCGTAGTGATTTGCGATTGGTGCGTTCAGGGCATGGTACCACCGCCCGTACAACCCGTGGTAAAGCCAAAGTCCGACAAGCCACGTGGCTGGCATTTTAAAAAGTATTTTGAACATGATGGGGTGGTCTATTCACATGGTGAGGTTGTCACCGATAGTAAGGTGATTGCCGAACTTAAAAAGGAGAACAAGCCGGAAAAGAAGGTTGTGCGAAAGACCAAGACCAAGACCGCTAAGAAACGAGGGCGTAAACATGCTCGTTCTACCACGTAAGTCCGCAAAAATTTGGGACAAGTTCATCAGAGAAAACAGAACCTTAGTATATCGGTACATGGTGCGACAGATCATTAAGGGTATTCAAAACAATGACAGTATTGTGGAATTGTTTGAATTCGAAGGTAGTGATGTCAGAGCATGGGTACCCAAAGCAAATTACCTACAGACACTACAAGAAGCATTGCGGGTATTTATCGAAGCAGAAGCATACGAAGATGCAGCAAGAGTAGCAGAATTAATTAATACACATTATATCGATCAAATTATTAAAGATACATCTACGGAGTGACTATGGAGTTTGAAACAACCCGATGCGTTGTTCTCAATGCCACATATGAGCCGCTCTCCGTGGTACCTTCCAAAAGAGCGTTATTGTTAGTGCTGGAGGGAAAGGCGACAGTCGTCGAAGAACATCCCTTTCTCGTTGTGCGATCCATTCGACAAGCGTTTAAAGTACCAGTGATGGTGGCGCTAAAAGCATTTGTACGAGGACGAAAAGTATTTCATACCAAAGCCGCCCTAACGCAGCGGAACCTCTTTATTCGTGACAATCATACCTGTCAGTACTGCGGTCGGCACAAGTCCGATTTCCGCAGCCATGAATTCTTGACCCGTGATCATGTGATCCCTGAATGTCGTGGGGGTACAACCACGTGGGAGAATTTGGTGACGGCATGTTCGTCATGTAACAATAAGAAAGCAGATTTTGATTTGGAAAAAGTCAATATGCGGTTATTGAAGAAACCTGCAGTTCCAACATTATTCGAACTCTGGATGAAACACGCACAACGGCGCATGTCACAACATTCACCACACGACCTAAAGGTTATTTATGTTTAATATCGAACAAACCGAAGAAAAGATTCAGCAAGATTACAACAAGTTAATGGAGTATCTCCAAGCCGATCCTCGTTGGGAACAGCTGGAACCATTGTACGCCGTGTTACAGGATGAGCTGATGACCGCTCCAGCGTCCGGGAAGGTACACTTTCACAACGCCTTCCCCGGCGGATATCTGGATCACGTGCTTCGTGTCACCGATACCGCATTGAAGATCGCTGGCTTGTACAAGCAGATGGAAGGTGACATCAATTTCACCAAACAAGAGGTGATCTTCGCCGCATTGCATCACGACCTTGGCAAGCTGGGCAATCCGGATGAAGGCCCCTATTATGTGGAGCAGGATTCTGATTGGCACAGGAAGCGTGGTGAACTGTATCGTCACAATGACAATCTTCAATACATGAAGGCTCCTGAACGTGGATTATTCATGCTTCAAAAACATGGCGTTCAGATCACGCAAAATGAATGGTTAGCGATCAAGCTCTCTGACGGGCTATATGACGAAGGTAGTAAAGCATATCTGGTGAATTACGCCCCATATGCGATGAAAACCAATTTACCGTATATTATTCACTGGGCTGACCACATTTCCAGCCGGGTTGAAAACGACAAGACGCGGTTCTCAATCTGATAATTTTTTGATCAAAACATATATTTATATTAGGGATGTCCTTTGGGAGTCCCTACTTACGTCACTCATGGTGAGGACGTTTACATACAATAAGGAGAAATCTTATGACTCGTAAGTGGGTAGCGCACTCTGTGCCAGCAACGGTTTTAGCAAAGGAATACGAATTCAACAAAGACAATTGGGTTACATCGTTTGATAAGTTCTTTGATGACGCATTCCGTGGAAGTTTTCCAGACTTTCACAAGACGTTTGGAATCGATCCCTTCAGCAAGGCAGCATATCCGAAGGTAAATGTGATTTCACACGATGATCAAATTGAAATTCAAGCCGAAATCGCCGGGTATACCAAGGATGATATTTCGGTTGAGGTCGAGGAGGATATCCTCAGTATTGTAGGAAAGGCATCACAAGCAACTGAGCAAACTGATAAATCTGTTTATCTGCTTCGTGAATTGAAGCGTAGCGCATTTAGTCGCTCATTTAGACTCAGTGACAACTTGGATGCCGAAAAGATCGACGCCACTTTCAAGGACGGGCTCTTAACACTAGTGATTCCACGAAAGACCAAGGTAGAGATCTCGAAGGTCAGCAAGGTTACAATCAAGTAGTTCAACCATTTACAACGGAGGATATTATGATGTGTAGTTGTGGATGTGTTTATTGCACTTGTGGTTGTGGAAACGTAACTTCTAACTACTAAGGGGGTGATCCTTAACAGTTACGTTCCACGCTAACTCAATCACATGGAGAAAAATACGCGACTGAGGGAGCCAGCTTCTTCAGTCGCGTTTTTACCTTATATGAAGAAATTTGTTTCACTGATCACATTGACATCATTGACCGCATTGTTCGTCGCCATGTGTGCTGCAGTATTTTCGGTGACGGGTATTGCGACATTGTTTGCTGGTGCGGCATTGAGTGCAGCAGTCATGGCAGCAGCACTTGAATTAGGAAAAATCGTCAGCATCTCGTTTTTATATCAGTATTGGGAAAAAATCCCACGAACGTTGAAGGGATATTTAACCGTTGCTAGTGTAGTCTTAATGTTGATTACGTCTGCTGGTATTTACGGATATCTTTCTGCTGCATATGCAAAGGTTGCCGCGACACCATTACAATTGACGGCAGATATTAAAGCAACCGAAGGTCGTATCCAAACCGTAGAACAAGACATTGACCGGAAGAATCAACGATTAAACCAGTTAATTGAACTCCGTTCACAGCAAGAAACACGATTGGATGCGTTGGTTTCCAAAAGTACCACAGGAAACAATACGACCATTCGTTCCGCACAAAATTCATTGAATCAAGCAGATAGAAATGTTACAACGTTACAAAACGAAATTACTCAATTATCCAAAGTTCGTGATAGTTTAAATACAATAAGTATTCAAAAAAACGTTGATATCGAAACAAATGGTGATATCGGAACGTTTGTGTATATCGCAAAGGTTTTTAACGTATCACTTGACACGGTGGTAAAATGGTTTACATTGATTATTGTGTTGGTATTTGACCCACTTGCTGTAGCGTTGGTGATCGCAGTAAATTTCTTGTTAAAGCAGGGTAAGTCGAACGAAAACGATGTTACGGAAAAAAAGCAAATCGAAGAATTGTTTGATCACACAACGGCTGACAACAAAGAACCATACGAGGTATATGTCGCAGAAGTACCAAAACAAGAACCAGCCACAGAAACGATAGAACAACCCCCAACGCAACCAGAAACCAAACCACAGGTGTCAGATACTCCACCGATGGGAAATGATCCACAATACTTCTTGCGGGGAGATTTTGATTGGAGTAAAAGAGATACGTGGGAAAATTATCGACCAGCAGTAAATTACTATAATAACTACATAGCTCCACGGCAGTAACCCCCTTGACAAATACCCTATAACGTATTATATTTAAACATCTTCCGCAAGTAGGTTTTTATGCCTCATAACGTTGGTTATTGTTGTATAAACGTCGAACTCGGTAAACAAAAAATTACCACGGGCCGGGGAATGATCCAACGGACGTTCAGAGAAAAAGGTTTGAGCTACGCATCCGAACTTGCTCTCAAGAACACCGAAGACCTTATCAAGATCATTCAATGGAACGCTGACCATGACATCAACGTGTTTCGTATGGGATCGGGCATCTTCCCGTGGGGTACAGAATACAATCCGACAAGTCTCAAAGACTATTTTCAGATTGTCAGTAATTTGGAAAAGGCTGGTAATCTAGCGTATAAGACAGGTCAACGTATTACGTGTCATCCCGATCATTTTGTGAAATTGGCGTCCCTGAAAGAGCCAGTGATCCTGAACTCCCTCAAAGACCTTGAACTCCATTCACTTGTCTTTGACTATATGGGACTGAGTACGACCCCGTACAACGCAATCAACATTCATGTAGGGATGAACTACTCCGAAGAAACCGCAGACCGATGGTTAAAAAATTTCGCACGACTGTCAGAAACTTGTCGTAACCGCATGACTGTCGAGAATGACGATAAAGCGTCTGGGTTTTCTGTGGTTCAATTGTTTACACACATTTATAGTGCAGTCGGTATTCCAATTACGTTTGATTATTTCCATCATCAGTTTCATACCGATGGATTGAGTACCCAAGACGCAGCAGAATTGGCCGCAGGAACATGGCCCGAAAGTATCACCCCGTTATTTCATTATAGTGAATCAAAAAATCTAAACGAAGGTGTGAAGGGGAACCCCCGAGCCCACGCAGATTATGTGTATACGAAGATTGATGATTTTGGTTTATTCCTAGACATTGACTTGGAAGCAAAAGCAAAAGAACAAGCCCTCTTTACCTATAGGTCACTTTTATGATCAGTTTCGCGGTTACGACACACGATGAAGGTCAATATATCCAGACCCTATTAGATCAATTAGTTCCGTATTGTGCGGAATCGGGTGATGAAATTGTGGTGGTGGATGACCATTCTACGGATGAGCTGACAGTATCGTTGTTAAACACCTATTCAGCAGACAATACGATTCGACTGTTTCATCATGAATTGAACGGCGATTTCGCTGGTCATAAGAACTACTTGACAGAACAATGTCTTGGCGATTATATTTTCCAGATAGACGCTGATGAAACCCTACATCCCAATCTATTGGCGTATCTCCATGACATTGTGGACAACAATCAAAATGTGGATTTGTTCATTCTCCCTCGCGTCAATCTCGTCGATGGACTGACCAACGAAGACATTAAACGCTGGGGATGGCAGGTGAACGAAAAGGGGTGGGTCATGTTCCCCGATTACCAAACACGGTTGTATCGTAATCATGTGGACATTCGTTGGGAAGGAAAGGTTCATGAACGAATTGTGGGAGCAAAAGTCACTGCACCACTTCCCGACGAAGAAGAATGGGCAATTATTCATATAAAAGACATTGAACGTCAAAGGTTGCAAAATGAATTTTATAGTACAATCCAACGGTAAGACCGCGTTAACCTACGATGATGTGCAGCTGGTTCCTGCATACTCAGAAATCGAATCACGGCAAAACATCAGTCTTCATACCAAGTTGTCACAACGATATGAATTGTCGATTCCACTAATTGCAAGTCCAATGGACACGGTGTGTGAAAGTGACATGGCAATAGCAATGGCAGACTTGGGCGGGGTGGGATGTATTCATCGATTTATGACGATTGAACGCCAAGCGGAAGAAGTTGAAAAGGTTCATGATCATATTTACGGTGATGGTTTTGGAAGTTTGTCCGCCAAACGCGAGTACACCGTTCCGATCATGGCAGCAATAGGAGCAAACGGTGACTATCTTGAACGGGCTCAAGAACTCGTCAAAAACGGCGCCAACGTTATTTTGATTGATGTTGCACACGGATATCACAAGTTTGTAATGGACGCAATTCGTGAGTTGAAGAAACAACTTCCGTCCCATGTTGATGTGATTGCGGGAAATGTCGCAACAGGAGACGCGGTATACAATCTCCAAGTCGCAGGGGCAGATGCAATTCGGGTTGGGATTGGCGGTGGGTCACTCTGCACGACCAGAGTCAAGACAGGATTTGGCGTTCCCAACGTGACTTCACTACAGGAATGCTCCGGACAGGCAAAGGTTCCGATTATCGCATGTGGTGGTATTCGGAACAGCGGTGATATTGCCAAGGCAATCGCAATGGGAGCGAGTTCCGTTATTCTTGGTTCACTCCTCGCAGGAACGAAGGAAGCGCCGGGAAAGATTATTGAACAAGCAGATGGTTCGTTATACAAGCGGTATCGTGGAGCCGCATCACTTGAAACCAAGAGTGTCCACGGTCAGGCACAACGCAACGTCGAAGGGGAATCCACCGTGGTTCCGTTCAAGGGTAAGGCAAAGTTCGTGGTTGACGGGTTATTGGATGGGTTACGGTCAGCACTCAGCTACGCAGGTGCATCATCTATTGATCAGTTTTATCCCGATTATGTTGTTGTTACAAACGCAGGTATCGCTGAGGCACGACCACATCTAATCCGATAGTTATATTCATTTAACATGAGGATTGTATGAAAACATACTTAACTATCATAGTTATGTTGTTAACATCGATTTACATGCTAGATAACATTCCGATGTTTTCAGCACAAAAATTACCGATGTCGCAACCAACGCCTGTGGAGCAGTTCATGGCACGGATTGCGCACTTCGAAAGCGGTAACAATTATAGAATAGTTAATCAATACGGCATGATGGGAAAATACCAGTTTAGCCACGCTACCGTTCGCGGATTGGGATTCAACGTGTCACGAAATGAATTCCTGCGGAACCCATACCTTCAGGATTCGGTCATGATTGCATACATGAAATACAATCACCGTGAACTGGAACCATATATTGAACGATATGATGGGAAAACCATCAAGGGTGTCAAGATGACACGAGCGACAATTCTTGCTGGTGCACACTTTGCTGGATCAGAGGGCATGAGAACATTCCTCAAAACGTCTGACCCCAATGGCACGGTTGATGGTAATGGCATGACACTACGGAGATATATGTCTAACTTTATTAAAGTTAATCTCCCTTCACTTTAGGAACATTTATGGTTACACTAATTGTTTTGGTGAGTATCACAACGATTACAAGTGTTGTATTAGGATACGCAACATATAATTCGTTACGAAAAATAGAATTTTACGAACAACAAATTGAAGAATTTTACTCTGCGCTCACCGTAGCACTTCACACGATGCGAGCGCTTGATACCCGACAGATGTTCGAAGACGATGACGAAGTAGGCAATGTCTTCCAACAACTGTCGGATATCGTTTTTACCCTCCGACCACTTTTATACGGAACTCCAGATGAGAAAGAAGAAAACTGATCTTGAAGTTCGTCGAGCAAAACTAGGAAAGGTTTATTTCACCCAAGCGACAGAAGACGCTATCGTAAAATACAACAAATCCACTGATTTAGACGAACGCAATACATTATTTCGTGAAGACATTCACCCCGCCATTGATAAACTCGCAGAAAACGTGATTAATCGTTTTAAATTTCCTTATATTGAAGGCACGTTTGAGGATATCAAAAACCAAGTAGTCTCCTTCCTAGTATTGAACCTCCACAAATATACCGAAAATAAAGGGAAAGCGTTCTCGTACTTCTCCGTGGTGGCTAAAAATTACCTTATATTACACAATAATAATGCCTATCGGGACGAATTAAGATCTACTTATTTGGCCGATCCAATGGGAGAAGAATCGTTCTTATTGGAGGAGGTCTTGACTACCGCCCCCGAAGCAGAAACGTCTAAAAGCGACGCCAGAGACTTTATACACCTTCTGGTACAGTATTGGGACTTTAACTTAGAAAAGATTTTTAAGAAGAAACGGGACAGGGATATTGCGAACGCCGTGGTCGAACTTTTGCGGCGGGCAAATACCATTGAAAACTTTAATAAAAAGGCTTTATATGTGTTAATTCGTGAAATGACCAACAATAAAACGGTTCATATCACGAAGGTCATCAATAAGATGAAGGTCCACGTACTCCGACAAATGAAAGAATACCGCAAAACAGGACATCTTTCCGATCCATCCATGCTTTTTGTATATAAACACGATGAATAACTATTTATAGTATAGACTTATCTTATTCATCGGGTATAATTTATGGGATTTGATAGCGTTATTTTCGAAGGCAAGACACTTTCCGATATGTTTTCGGATGTCTACAAAAACACCAATACCAAGCGGGAACAAATCAATCAATTCGTGGCCAATTTGGTCAAGTTGATCAGAACTCCTGAAGATGCCGCTGTGCTTGGTCCTGTTATTCAAAGTTTTCTTGAAGTCAACGTAAAGAACGACGAACACATCGTCAGACTCGTACAAATTGCCCAACGGTTAGTGGCGATGAATACGAAGTCTGACGATGTTGGTTTATTGACCGAAGAAGAAAAAAATCAGTTGTTAAAAAACGTCAAAGCCGACTTCGAAGCGGTATTAGCAGAGCAAGATGAACTTGAAGATACGTTGAACAAGGTAAGATAATATGTACGGCGATAGAATTATTTATCGACGAAGAACAGAGGGATTATTAGCGACATCTGGAAACACGGAATCTGCCCGTCCGATAGCAGAACCATTGTTTGAAGGATTGGTGGTTGACGTAATACTGGATCACAATCATCCCGATTATGCACCAGACGGATCAAATGTTGGAGCAATTAAAGTACGTATTTTTTCACTGAATCATGGATTATCTGACGAACAACTTCCTTGGGCAGATCCAGTTGATTTTACAATTCAAGAAATGCCGTTGATTGGTGAAGTAGTTGCTCTTCAAAAAATACTTGGAAACTTTTTTTATGCAAGAAAAATTCCTATCGCTAGAAGAATACAAGAAAATGGAATGTTGAACTTAAACAAAGCACTAAATCAACGTTCAACCAACACAATATCAAATTCTATAAATCAGGAGCAAGAAAAAACCGCAGAAAAACATAAGTTTGGAGAATATTTTAAACCAAACGAAAAAATTCGTCCCCTAAAACATTTTGAAGGAGATGTTATTTTTCAGGGTAGAATGGGTCAATCTATTAGATTTGGATCTAGTGCAATAGACCCGAGTAGTAAAGAGTTGGCTCCAAATATTATATTACGAACTGGACAAGGTGAAGGTAACGAAAAGTCGTATGTTACAAAAGATACGATATATGGACTAACCTTGGAAGATATTAATAAAGATGCATCTTCTATCTGGATGACATCAAATCAAAATCTACCATTGTTACCAGCAACAGTTACCGCCGGTGGATTTGGTCGTACAATGTCCAATCCCCCACTAATTTTTGGTAAGGCACAAATATTAATAAATTCAGATCGTGTAATGTTGAACGCAAAAAAAGAAAGTATTTTTCTGTACGCAAAGGATACCATTTATTTAAATGCTGGTAATGAACTCCGAATCGATACAGATAACAATTTTGAAATTGCCACCAAGGAAGGATTGAGTTTCAGAACTAGTGGGACTATTAGAAGCCGCGCAGATAACAATTTTATTCTTAATGCGGCAGTAGACATTCTAAGTATGTCACAAGGAAAAACTTCTTTACTGGCAGAAAAAATTTATATCGGTAGTACAGACTTAGAAGGTGTACCAGATAATGAAAAAGAACCACTTGTTGGTGGTCAAATGTTAGCAAAGTTTTTACGTGATTTTATTAACGCACATTTAAAACCACCGTTCCACGTACAAACCCCAACTGGACCGGGAACATTACATCCTAAAGTTCGTACAGAACTTCAAAAAGTATTAAAACGATTGAACGGTATGCTTGATGCAGAATTTAACAGTGAAGATAATTTTGTTATGTTAAAAAATGAAGAAGTGCAAGTTGAAAAAAATGATTTTACTGCAGGATAATATATGGCCGATCCAATTGATATCGCAATACAATCTATAGATGCAAGACCATCACCACCGGTTGATCCACTGGATACCGCCATGCGATCAGCAAACCCAGCACAAAAACTTGCGAGTGACAAACTGGTAGAATCGGCCGATGCAACAAAACAAAAAGCATTGTCAAAATTACCAAAAACTAAAGATCCAGAATTAGTAAAAAAAGAAAAAGAAGCAGAGGCTCGACAAAAAGCTGCGCAGGTAAAAGAAGGTGTATTAAACAAAAAATCTGAAGCATTAGATATCGCTAAGAATTTGGCATTGGGATTAGCGATGTCCAAACTTGGAAAAGTTCAGGGGGTAGCATCATCAGCAAATAGTGTTCTTGGAACCGCTGGAGCCGCGGCAGCTACGGGAATGGCTGTTTTAGGATTACTAAAAAAGAAGAAACCGGCTGCAAAGCAAACACAGGATATGGTAAAAGCAGATCAAAAAACTAAAGAAGTGGAGAAGGAACGGGTACAAACATCTCAAGAAAATCATCAAAAAAACGTAACAGCATTTACATATCCATTAAAACCAATAGACGCAACACCCACACAACCTGAACCGCCAGAAATACCGATACAACCACCAATACCAACACCCACGGCAACCGTACCAACAAAACCTTTGAGATCTGGATGGACATACTTACTTTCTGGTGGAGGCGGAAAAAGTATTGAACTGGCATCGTTACGATACTGGTCATCTGCCGGCGGAGATTCACAAGATATATTATCTCGTCTTGGGGGATCATACTCAACAGATTACGCACCATACTATTCATTCAGCAGTGATAGTGGAAAATATCCAGATGGAATTTCATCGGTAAGAGCAAAAATTCAATACGATATAGATACTGGCACATTTGATTTTCTTGTAACACCACCATATTAATAACGGTTATGATGACTAGGAGATAAAGTATTATGGACAAACAATTATTAAAAGCGTATATTCGTACTATCGTTGAAGAAGAAGTAAAACGCATTCTTCCCGAACTACTATCAGAAGCAGTTGCTGAAGTCAAACAACTTTCTGAACAAACGACGCGCCCATCCGCACAACCAAAACCAAAACTTGATCGATCTAAATTGGCGGCAATGATGGGGATTGAATATGATGGCCAAACACTTCGGGCAACGTCCACCGACAAAGTTCACGGTAGACTTCCAGATGACGTACCGCCAGACGTAAATCCTGAAGTTGTTAAGGCAATCAACAAAGATTATTCTCAATTGATGAAAACAATGGGAATTGTCTGAGATAATATATGGCAAAAGGCATTGGCATTACGCTTCCCACTCAACTTGGAAACACGGGATACTTTCAGCAAGGGTTTGACACGTTGACGCAAATAAAGTCAAATTTTATAAATTTGATACTTACTAGAAAGGGGGAACGTGTTCACCAGCCGGAATTTGGATGTGATATACACGAATATGTATTTGAACAACTAACTCCAGAAACCGTTGATGGAGCTCATCGATCTGTTCTTGCCGCAGTTGAACAATGGATGCCTTTTTTGGAATTGGTACAGTTTGAATTACGACAAAATTCTAATGACGTAGACACCAACAAATTACTATTATATGTGGGATATCGGTTACGTGCAAACCCTAATATTCGTGACACGATTATCCTAACGTTTTAATCGGAGTTAATCAATGGCAGTGAGTCAATCGATTACTAAAAAATTTACTCCAAATTATAAGGACGTAAACTATCTTGCCAAAAGCTTTCCAGAATTTCGGCAAAATTTGATCGAATTCGCGCGATCATATTACCCAAATACATACACCGATTTTAATGAAGCCTCTCCCGGCATGATGTTTATTGAAATGGCAGCATATGTTGGTGATGTCATGTCATTTTATATTGATAATCAATTCAAAGAAAACTTACTAGCATACGCAACTGAACGACAAAATATCATTGCTATTTCTCAAGCACTTGGATATAAACCACGATTAGCCGCTCCTGCTGTTGTAGAGGCCACCATATACCAATTGGTACCGGCACTGGGAACAAGTGATCAGTACGAGCCGGACGGTAGATATTACCAAAAAATATTAATAGACTCACGATTCTCCACTAACACACCGCCAACTCAGGTATTTCGATCTACCGAAGAAGTTGATTTTTCAGATCCAAGCAACAGAGTGTTGCGGGTGTTTACACGAGATGTAAGTACTAGTGCTCCGACCAATTACATCGCATCTAAGCCTATTAAATTAATTGCCGCAGACACAAGAACGGCAACATTTACATTTGGATCGGCACAAAAGTTTACAACAATAGAAATACCAGAAACAAACGTAATTGGTGTTGTAAGTGTAGTTGATAGTGACGGCAACGATTGGTCGGAAGTTGATTTCTTGGGACAGGACATTGTTATAGAAGAACGTGATATTACGCCACGAGACGTTTCTGGATTTGTTACATCAAGCAATACTACATTTGATGCGCCGCCCCCATCAAACATTATATTACTAAAACGTAAACCGCGCAGATTTGTAACACGAATAAACACAAATTTGAGAATGGAATTATTGTTCGGGTCTGGAGATGGGATGGCAGAAGAAGACGTTATAACACTTAACGCAAATCAAATCGCAAACACCAAATATAACCAAACCATCAGTAATACGTCAATTGATCCGGCAGATTTTCTTAGTTCCGACACCTTTGGTTTGGCTCCCGCAAATACTACGTTAACCGTCACATATTTGGTGGGTGGTGGAATAGAGTCAAACGTCCTTTCAAATACAATAACACGAACTGAATTAGTTAATTTACAAAACCAAGTAACTGACTACGCTCCAACAGAACAATCACTATTTCTAACAGTAGTGGATAGCATTGCGATCAACAATGAACAACCAGCTACCGGAGGTGGTGATGTAGAAACCATTGAGGAAATTCGTCAAAATGCACTAGCATTCTTTAATGCTCAAAATAGAGTCGTAACTGATCAAGATTATGTCGTTCGTACACTTTCAATGCCACCAAAATTTGGGAGCATTGCAAAAGTATTCGTAGTTCGTGACGAACAAATTAACGCAATCGCCACAAGTGATTCTGGGTCGCTCACGGTTAACAACGACGAAAATCCGTTCAATAACAGATCATATGTTCAAGATCCGGTAGCACCAAATGCAGTTAATTTATACCTACTTGGGTATAATTCAGAGAAAAAACTGGTAACGGTAAATTCTCTTGTAAAAAATAATATTAAGAAATATCTTGAACAATATAGAATGTTGACTGATGATGTGAATATTGTTGACGCATTTGTGGTGAACATTGGTGTCGAGTTCAACGTTGTAGTATACAGAAACTACAATATGAATGATGTACTGGCACGTTGCATCGATGCAATCAACAACTTTTTTGATATTGACAAGTGGCAAATCAATCAACCCATCATTCTTAATGATTTACGGTTAACAATTGGATCGGTTGACGGAGTACAAACGGTAACGAATGTGAATGTATTCAACAAATATCGTTTTCAGGATGGGCGAGATTATCAAGAATATCGGTATCCTATTGACGAAGCTGTTGTAGATGACATTATTTATCCATCGCTTGATCCATGCATATTTGAAATTCGCTACCCAGATACCGATATTATCGGTAATGCACGCCAATAGAGATAAGACATGAGAACGTACATTACTCCAACACAAGATGCTACCATATATCAACGATATCCCTCAAGTAATTCTGGGTTAGATGAAATATTGGAAGTTGGAAAACTTATCAAACCACTTGATGGCAATAACATGTATGCATCAGGATCGGTTCGAGCACTCATTAACTTTGATATTGCTAGCGGTTCTGCATACCCGTCAACAGCAAAATATTATCTTAAGTTATATCTCGCAACCGCAAACGATGTCAATCGATATCAAGAAATTGAAGCATACCCCGTGTCTCGTAGTTGGGTTGAGGGAAGTGGTTACTTCTATCAAGATGTACAAAACGCAACGGATGGAGTATCGTGGCAATCCGCAAGTGCAGATCAATTGTGGGCAACCTCTGGTAGTGACTTTACCACGGCTGTCAGCGGCACGGTTACGTTGTCCGCATTTCCACTCACGGACATTCGTATAGAAGTAACCGATATTATTGCGCCGGTAGTTAGTGGATCAAATACAACGCCATGGAATGGATTACTGTTAAAATTCCCAACCACCGATGAACAAGATTCACGTAACAAAGGAAACCTCAAATTCTTCTCCAGCAACACACACACCGTATTTGGCCCACGGTTGGAAATTGTGTGGAGTAGTCAATCATTTAGTACCGGTAGTTTAAAGCCAATACCAAACAGTAACATTACTGTAACTCCAAAAAATTTAAAAGAAGCATATACACAAGGTGAAATCGACAAAATTTACTTTGTTGTTAGAGATCCATATCCAGACAAGCGATATGACGAGAAGCAACGATACAGAAACCAATACTACTTCCCTTCAGAATCATACTATAGAATTGTAGATCAAGTTTCTGGTGTTGTATTACAAGACTTTGATCCGTATTCCGCAATTGATTGTGATGCTACTGGATCATACATTACATTAGATACCACTGGTTTAGACGTAAATCGATATTATGATATTGATCTTAAAATAAAACGCGGTGGCCTAGTGTTCTTCCCAGAGTTTACATATACATTTAAGGTAGATAACGATGATTGATATTTTGCGGTCGTACATACCAAAATATATTGTTGATTTAAATCGTGACAACGAAGACGTTATCACCGTATCAACGCAATATTTCTCACCATCGGGTGATGTGTATGAACTAGATAAACGAACCATCTCGCCAAGTGTAATTCAAACAACACAATCACTTCAAGAATTACAACCGGAAGTATCAAATGTATATCCATTTGCGATTGTTCCGCCAAAGGATGTTGACGGATCAACCATTATTGTAAGTCCAAGTATAGAAACGTTTCCGACTGCATCACAAAATTATTATGCACCTGTATATTTTGAACGATACAATTTTCAGATAATAAATCAAATTGATAAAAGTTTTAATGAACTTACGGTTTAATTAATATATGCCAAATCAAGCAAACTTTCGAAGCGATGTCACCAACACTACAGATATAACATATCTAGCATCACGTATTGTGCGAGTTCCGAGTGAAGCAATTTTCTTAGAAGAAGTGCCGGGAAGTTTTGCATATGACAACGAAGACAACATAGAGGTACATTTTTATTCTATTCCCAAAAATGCATTGGTGCTAAGTACTACAACTAATCTCACTGATGAAATATTAAAATCTCATATTGTGAGTTATCAAGATGGTACGTATAAAAATTATATAAGAATAGACTTTACAAAATTGTTTGAACAAAACTCACTGTTGCTGGTTCCGGGTGATTATCGCATGGTTGTAAACTTTTTTTCGGATGAAATTGGCAATTACACCAATCGTAAAATGTCTATCACCAACATTAGTGAAACTCGTACTGAAGTAGAATTAGCATTTAACGATTCGGTTGACGAAGTGACTCGGGTACAAAATCAACGATTGTTGTATGAGTTTGTTGAACCATCGTTCACGAAACCAGATGCGGTTGGAGTAGCTCAAAAAATATTTGAATCTGGTGTGGAACTACAAAATCCAGACGAAGGTGTAACTTCAACAAACATTATTGATAACATTGCGGTTCCAGCAGAAGAACAAACATTTGAAAATACGATTGCTAGAGTTGAACGAATTAATAATCTACCAATCTTTCAAGAGCAACTTAACGATTTTATTATGACGTTGTTCGATTCGGTTCGAGAAGAATTAGTCGTCAATGGAGATGAACGAATTCAAGAACCAGAATTTCAAGAATTTATAGAAAAAGTTGTTAATACAAAAATTACTAACTTGCGGCAAACCGTAGATCCGCGTATAAAAATACGATAAACAATAGGATAATTTTATGACAGCACCGTATAATTTGGAAGCCGATTTTGGTTCTGTGGGAGGAGATGCTAGTGTCAGCACCACAGGAGCAACAGAAACTCGCGTGACCCTGCAATATGACACCGCACAAGGAAATGTAGACATTCAGGGCGGATTGGTGGGCACCACCGGTCGGCAAGTCACACTAACCGCATATCCCCGCACTGGATACGTATTTAGCTATTGGGAAACTGTTTCCGCACCAGCACTTGAAAATATAACGTTTGGTGTATTCACTGGTCAAGGAACCATTAATGGAAGAGCACGACCATTTGTTCAATCTGTTCCGCTTGGTACGGCAATTGCAGTTGATTGTATACCAGCAGCAGGATACCAATTTGACAAAGCTGAAACGTTCGATGCAGCTGGAAATTCTTTAGCAAGAATAATTCAACCATCATTTACTGTTTATGCAAACGGTCAATTGGAAGAAGTGAGGGCATATTTTACATCAACCGCGGCTACACCCGAATCACCGACACAAGAACCGTTGGGGACGACGACAGAGACTACTGATGGTAGAACTGGCGTCTCGACAACAACCACATATTCAACAGCAACCGGCACGGACACAGTTTCCCCAACCGGCAGAGAACTTTTTGAATAAACCATAAATTTGGACATCTAAATATGGCACAATTTACAAACAATCCGCTCACAATAACGGCTAATGCTGACACCGAAGTTCGTGCAGTATTCATTGCCGCTCCCTTGCCACCACCGCCACAAGAATCAATCCAAGGATTCTATAATGTGGTGGTATCAACAGACACACCAAATTATGGATCAGTTGCACTAACTGGATTAAGTGGATCACCAACAAGAACCAACTCCAGTATTAGTGGAAGAGTAGAATTAGGCAACAACTTTACGATTGCAGCTAATTCGTTGAGTGGTTATCGATTTTCATATTGGAATTTTTATGTGCAACGTGCAAACGGTGAAGGATCATTTACTTCTAGATTTACTGACGCAAACCCGTTTGAATTTTCTACTCTTGATGAAGGCGCAACACTAACATTTGTTGCAGTATTTGAACCAGTTTTACTTCCACAACCGTCTGTAGCTGTACAACAATATTTGGTACAATTATTACCACAACCATCTTCACGTGGATCTGTATTTACTGAAGGTGGAACACTTAGCGGACTAACCGTGTTTAAGCAGGTACCAGCCGACAATACAATTAGTATACAAGCAACCCCGGCACAGGGAAGCAGATTTAAACACTGGTACAACCCAACTACGGGTAACGTAGTATCTACATCAAGTACTTCGACAATTCGCGTAACAGCAGATATTACATTGTGGGCGGTATTTGAAGAAATTCCTCCTCAACCGTCACCAAGTCCATCGGCACAAATAACAATACAATGGCGTAGTTGTATTGACGGAATTTTAAGAGATGGAACTGCTCCTTTTGGATATAGGGAAGTAGAATATACCGGAGCTGGCGGCGGAATGTGTTGGGAACCAATTACGGATGTTACGTTTCAACCAAACTTAGCAACAGCATTGTTGTTCAAGTATCAACGTGGATCGTCCGAATACCCACAACCAGTCACAGTTACCGCAACAAATCCAGCGTATGGAACCAGTTATAAAGTTACATTGAAAACCAATCCAGACGTTATTATTACTCCCAGTGCGTTTACATTAGATCCACGCGGATCGAAGCAATTTGTGGTAAATGTTACGCCACAACTACTAGAAAAACTTGGAGACGGAGAATCTACATTGCGACTCGACGTAGAAGTGTCACAGGTATAATCTATGGCAATTAAAAACTTTGTTACCGGGGAAGTTCCCTATCTGATAAGTTATCAACCGTATCAACTAACAGCGGAACAGTCCGAGTGCGTATTGGTTGATGATATGGTGTCAATAGATCTTCAACCGAACATTGCTCCGACACAAATTATGTATTACGTTGGAGCTGAACAAAACTATAGTACATCAATTAACGTAAAAAATATTACCACTAATGCCACATTATCTGTTTCCATGAGATTTTTTGAGAAATTATTCATAGTAACGCCGACATATTTACCTAATGTAATGAAGTTTGAATTGGAACCACAAGAATCACAAATCATAACGATTGAATTAAATAAAAATTCTTTAGATACATTTTCGGAATATGAAAAGTTTGACATAAAATTACCATTGACAATAAAAAATATTTCAAACGGCACCGTAGTAACAAAAAGCACAACCGTGAGTTTGTTAGAACCAACCACATTGCCCTCACAAGTAACAGTTGAATAATATGACAACGTTCATTGCTCCTATACGAATACAAATTTCTGCGGTAAAAATACCAACAACAATTTCTAATAAAATTGTTATTGCCATTTCGCCAATTACGGAGCAGTCACAAACAACTGTAGAATATGATCTTGCTCTAAATACCAATCCAATCGAAATAAACATTTCAGAACCGTTGATAACATCGGCATATGAATTTTTGCGGGAAGCAATACAAAATTATATTGATGAAGAGCGTGAATTAAAAACACTTCTCAATTACGGAGAAGATAGACAATCAGTTATTCTTGCAAAACGGTATGGTGCAACCCAAGGAACGGTTCAACTAAAATTGTTACAGCCAGTACCAAATGAAATTGATATAAATACCACTACATTTTTAAGTAGAGAAGTTGTTAAAACACTAATTGATAAAGTTCGTGTACGGTTTGCTCCAGTATTAGACGCTACACCATACTTACGTCCACGAAATTCTTACGTAAAAGCCGATCTTGATTCTGGTAAATCGTTGAAAAATGTGACAATTAGACTATTGTCCCTAGAATCGGGATCACGAGGAGCAAAAGACGGATATCAAAACTTTACGTTTGAAGATCAAATATTTAGACGGTGGTATTCATACGATTTTAATTCGGCAGAACTAAACATCGACTTTACGGATTACAATAACTTCATATTCTATGGGTCAGCAAAAATGCGGTTGGCTGCATTCCAAGAAAAGCTGAAATTATTGGAAAACATTGAACTAAAACGTTTACAATTTGTTACATCTTCAATTACGGGTAGTGAAGCACTTCTTGGTAGAGTTTACTTACAAGAGCAATCCGCAGATTTTGCAAAACAAAAAGAAGATATTATTCGTAACTTTGATCGTTACGAACAATACCTGTACTTCACACCATCGGGATCAAATAGTCCATACACCGCGTCCGCATATTACGCAGACGAAGAATTTGAATATAATCCGATAGGATACTGGCCAAAAGACATATCTGGTAGTCTATATTCACCATACGCAGCTGAATCAATTGCGTGGTACACAACACAAAGTGCTATAGCACAGCGGTTTGATGATTTTAATGAAAATAACATCATCAACACCATTCCAACACACGTTCGGGAGGATGAAGAGTCTGCTGCATATATTACGTTTGTAGCAATGGTCGGCCATTTCTTTGATTTGATCAAACCATATGTCGATCAAATGCCATACATTTACAATCGTAATATTGATCCTAATACGGGACTTTCAAAAGATTTGGTTGCCAACATTGCAGAAGCAGTTGGATTCAAACTACCTACGTTATATTCTGTATACAGTTTAAGTGATGATATTCTCGGAACAGCAGACGAATCTTCTCGACGAGATTTTACGGTTGAAACGTATAAGCGATTGTTACACAACCTTCCATTCTTTGCAAAAGCAAAGGGTACCCGCAGTGCTTTACAAACATTCTTACGTTCGTTTGGTATAACGCCACAATTACTTGATGTCAAAGAAAGTGGAACGCCTACGACAAGTTCGTATTACGTTTTTGATGAATTTAGTACCGGGCTAGACTTTGACGAGGGCAGCTCAAACTATATTATCTTGCCAATATCGGCATCACGAAGAAATCCAAAGTCAATTCAATTTAATCTTACTGTAGCAAAAAATAAATCAATGACCGTCCTAAACGGCGACGACAAGTGGGCACTAAATGTAGCAGTGCATCCGTCCTCATCCGATTACGGTAGATTTGAAATTGTCTCGGGAAGCACCGTAATATTATCTAGTAGCTATGAACAAATTTTTGGTGATGAGCTACTCAGTATTGCAATTAGAACATACGACACGGGATCATATGCAAACTTGTTTGTTACGCAAGTTTATGGTGAAGATGTGTTGTTTACATCAACGATGTCTGAACCAACAAACGCAAACGTGTTTGTTCCCTTGTGGTCATCCAGTAATGAAATGTATATCGGAGGATCGGGATCACTTGTGGTCAGTAATTTTGATGGCACGATTGACGAAGTACGTTTGTGGGGAATCAATTTATCAAATGAAATGACAATCAACAACGCATTTGATCCGGGTTCAAGTGCAGGCGATACCTATCAAGATGCAGTCGATTATTTATACGCTCAATTATCGTTTAATTTGATTAATACCGCAAGCTTACCACTACTTCCAAATGAAAGTCCGTACAAGAATATATCCGCGTTCCCCAACCTGACCAGCATCGGATCGTCAAACACCACTACCGCTGATCTCATACGATACAGTAGAACGGTACGTCAATTGGTTTCTGAGGCCGGCTCCACCGGTTACTTAACCAATAAAATTGTTGTAAAGACGCCCGCCGTTTTCAATCTAGATAGTATTGACAAACACGGAGTAAAAACACTATCACGTACTAAGAGTATTGTTGCGCCGGAAACTAAAAGAATTCAACGTGGTCGCAATAAGGTAATCTTGACGACATCACCAACTGAAATTATTAATCAAAACATTGTACGTAATTTAGGATTAGAAAACATCAATGCTGTGCTGGGCGCTCCATCCGATCTTTACAATAACTTTACGACCAGTTTAAAGTCTTTGCGATCATATTACGAACAATATTACTACGTTAGTGTAAACTTTAACCGATACATCAGAATTCTTTCTGAAGTTGGTTCGGTCATCGATCAAGTCGTTGGATACTTTATTCCATCAAAAGCAACATTACTCAAAGGAATTGTAATTGAACCAAATATTCTTGAACAAACCAAAATTCCGCCAATAAAAAATTTACGGTTCTATGGAGCTGGCACTCGCAAAACTCTCGGTGCAAAAGGATCATTGACCGGCAGTAAAGCAGATTACGGCGCAACTTTCAATCTAAGTAAAACAATTGAACTTATTGATGACACAACTGTTCTTGGTAAAAACAATACGCATATGACCGAATTAGAATCATATGATTTGGTTGAGCTAGTTGGTAAGAAAACTAATTTTACTGGACAAGTAACATCATCGCTCATTTCAATTAAGTCGGATAAAGAAAATTATAAGGGAGAACTTGAGCTATATAATCGACAAACCACATCGGGCAGTTACGGCACGTTCAAGGGTATAGTCGAAGAACAAAATCCAACCACAATTCAAGGCAAAGTTCCATATTATACTGGATCGGTTGAAGAAGCAAACACGGGCACAGTTCGTGCAAATTATGAAACGTATGATATACAACATGAGTCATGGAAAGACTTTATAAGTCAATCACTCAAACTCAAACCAAAACGTAAGTCAAGAATAGACACAGAGATTACGAAACTTAACAAAATTTCTTATAATTCCACCAACAAAGGAAGTGAGGGAGCAGAACCATACAATAGAATATATCCAAGAAAACTAACAGAATCGGAATTTACGCGTATTACGAGTCACGAAGGACCAATTTTATATCAACAAGCGTTGTACGACATCCCACCAAGTACAGATTTTAGAGATGTGGGTGTTTATACGTACTTCTCGCAACCAGAGGGAATTTACTATTTCCCGGAAACAATAAAAATTCCAGCATATCGACAGCCGATAAACTTTGCCGCAGCAACTTCGTGGTCTTACGGTACACGATACAACATGTATGATGTAGTATATCAGGATGTGACAACAGACAATATTGAACTAGGCACACTCACGGGAGCAGCTCGAGCAGGCAATGGTCGCTATTACGTATTTACCACACGACCATCATATGTTTCGTCGAGTGACGGCAGCGCATTCTATTCGGGAAGCGTGCCCTCATACATTCCCCCCTCACTTGACAAAGCAAACTGGGATTTGTTACGATTTACTCCAATTGAAAGACGGGTGCCAAGAAGAATTGTATTTGACACATTTACGATCACCGATCCAGCACTAAATAATTACCGAGTAACCACAATCGATATTAATAAGATTATTGACATTCCAGATAGATATGTTGATTCGTTTGACGTAGCATCTGTTGCCGGAAATTCATATGCAACTGGTCAAATTGCGTTACAAAACATTGCAGCATTTTTTGCAGCACAATCTAATAATACCAACATTCGCTTGCGCCTATATAGAACTGCTAACAACCGAGATGCAGACATAACCAGAACAATTGATACCAGACCCACGGGTAATCATGGGGTTTTATTGGATATGTTCTTTGATCAGTCCGGTACCGCAAAATTCATTAATCCGATTACCACTGTGGTAGCAGATGAAAATCCTCCAAGCGGCATCACATTTTATACGATAGATAACTTGGACAGTACTCCAAAAAGTAGTATTACGATTTTGTTATTCTATTTTGCAATAGAAATCGAAACCAGAGTTCCAACCGGATATCTTCGGAAACATTATCGATTCTTTAGGGATAACTCTACAGGAACAAAGCGCAGAAATCACTTGGGTTGTAAGTTTACGATTACTGGATATGCATCTGATGGTACCCCTGTTTGGGACACCATTGACGGACAACCACCAGTTCAAGTTTTCCTCAGCGAAGGAACCGAAGTCACGGTTGCACCGACTATTTCGAACACGGAAATCCAGACAGGTGGGGGCGGGGTACTCAACGTAACGTAACAAATCTTTAGACACTATATATTTATATTAGACCTCTTTTATATCGGAGTTACAAATTATGGGATATTTAAATAACCAGACAGTTACCGTAGATGCGATTTTGACCAAAAAAGGACGGGAATTGCTTTCCCGTGGTCGGTCTGCATTTAACATTACTCAATTTGCCGTTGCGGATGACGAAATTGACTACGGTCTATATGACGTTGCCCACCCACTAGGAACAGAGTATTATGGGTCCGCAATCGAAAACATGCCGATTGTTGAGGCATCTCCCGACGAGACACAAAATCTTCGGTATAAGTTGGTCACACTAACACGCGGGACAAACTTTATTCCGACTATTCAAACTGGCATTTCGTCAATTAACTTGACATTTAGTAATACGCAAAATCCAGTTACCACGATTACCCCAACTACTTCACAAGGATTGAACGCACTTCCATTTGGATATACGGCAGTCTTGTATGATCGGGAATCTGCGTTGTTAACAAGTAACGGATTGCCCGGTACCGCAACTGTACCAACATTCATTGGAGATTCGGTATCAAGTAACGCTGTAGTGGTGCAAGGTACTACGTTTACGATCTCACCACGGGACGTTACTACCGTCACCGAAACGCAGTTAGTAATTATTGGTAATCAAACCGGTGCTTCGGTAACGATTCCAATTACCATCAATCCAGCCACCGTCATCTAATCACGAAGCGAGATAACCTATGTGTATTTATACACGATTTACCCCAGATGATATCGTCGAAGCCAACCCAACAGTGGTAACCACGGGTTTGTGGTCTGGTGACACCGGCTCGTTGGAGTCAACTGATGGATATGTAAGTTCAACACAACTAGCAAATAGTGGTCTTTATTACGTTGATGTATACGATAGAGCATTAACCGATGAATTGACCGAAGTACAGTTTGCTGTTACATACGGTCACATTAATGGTGGTGGTGCTCCAACGCTAGAAAACGAACAACAAGCCAAACTTCCGACCAAGGCAATTTATAGTCAATACCGCAATTTACTCCTCGACCCATCTGATACAAAATTTACATTTCAGAGTGTGGAATCGGACCACATTTACGTCATTAACGTACAACGTGCACGCATAAAAGAACAACTTGATCCGGGCAACTGGCAACTTCCGTTGTCAGGCGCAAATGGTGTTCTTACCTTCATTGATGACAGTGGTCAAACACTTGGTGCATTAACTGCAAATAGTAAAGCTGGTCGAGTGTTCAACGTGGTGTCGGGTTCAATTACATCGACATCAGGATCAGTTACATCATCAACCAATTCAAAGACATGGGGCGGCACTTCTGGTCCGGGATACGGATTGGTTTATCCAGATTTGGGTATCATCGTATTAAATCCAGATGCTATTGGACCGGCAGTAGGATTCTACATCTCAGGATCGGCAACAGCCACCGCAAGTGGTGATTACATCCAGACTGGATCAGTGCTCTCACAAAGCGTACAAGTATATAATTCGTCAAATTACACGGACTTAACCTTACTTCCCTACGCTCCAGCCACTGGTTCTGATGTTTCATATGGAACACAAAAAGCAGCATATAACCATCTTGGACTGTTCCAATCCATCAAACGAGCAATTGCAAATTCAACGTATGAATTCCGCGCTCGTTCCGCAGAAACTATTTCTTCAACCCATTATTTCGTTCGGTTGAGAAATAAAGAATATAACTATTCTAACAACCCAACATTCTACAATCCCGATAACGGTGCGTTGACCCAACCAGACTTCAAGAATGATCCACAGGTGTATGTGACAACCGTTGGCTTGTATAATGATCAAAATGAATTGTTGGCGGTTGCAAAACTCAGTGCTCCATTACGGAAATCTTTTGATGAGGAAGTTTTGTTAAGAGTTCGATTGGATTTCTAATCTGAATTTCTACATAACTTGAAGTATATTGTGGCCACGACTTGTATATTCATATGCAGGAAGTGGTCACACTACCATTATACATTAACATAAAGTAGAAAACCAATGAAACTTTTTGGAACATTAGATGCAAAAGATTATACTGTAGAAAACTTTTCTGCAAATTCTCCAATTTCGTGGGAATTGGTGTCATCCTCTGCGGGAATTGTTATCACTTCTCCCGAAGATTTAGATGGAGCAGTGACAATTCAACGAGCATCAAATGATCCCGCAGAGTTTTACCAATACGACAATACTCCAAAATATAACGTGGATACGGGAACGTATGAATATGTTCTGTACACATCCATAAAACATTTATTCTATGATGACGGTCAGTTCTATAGCGGATCACAGGTCGTAACATCCAGCCTCAAACCGCTACCAGATAATTCTTATGTTGTTAGTATTGGACAAAATTTTTATGGTGATCAAATTAAACCGGGTAGCTTTACTCTCTCTATAGACGCAATTACATCAGAAGTAAAAGACGATGCATACGGGAACCTATTTGTCAGTGCATCAGGAACGGGATCGTATGTAGGTAGTGTATTTTATCGACGAGGTATTGCGGTAATTGCACAGGCATCGGGATCGGCGGTTGCTGTAGTAAACGCAAATGGTATAAAAATTGTAGAAAACTCGGAAGTTTATGTTGATTATGAAAGTGAAATAATCAATAATCGTCATGAGATTAATGTGTGTTTGTTACCAACCGACTTTAATTTCTCACCATTTAACCCGTCGATCCTACGAACATACAGCGGTTCCACGCAACTTGCTTCTGGATCGGGCCCGTTGGTTAATATTCCGTCATCGTCTACAACCGCAAGTTACTGGAACTTATATAATTTAATGGGCGAGAATGTTATCAAACCATATGTTACAACAATCGGGTTGTATAACGACAAGTACGAATTATTGGCAGTTGCCAAATTGGTGAACCCAATTCAGAGAACTTTTGACCTTCAACAGATATTTATAGTTAGGTTCGATACCTAATAACGGAGATTTATATGAACTTGGAAGAACGGTATAACGCGGCATCCGAAAATACCTACGTTGGTAAGGTTCGGGCTCGCCAAGCCGCTGACGCTGGTGACATTTCGGGGGTGAACTTTTTAGATGGTGATGGTCGGGGCCAATTTGCACCCGGTCAATCCGCACCACCAGATGTTGTTCAAAACGAATTTAAACGGAATGTTGCAGGAGATTTCCGTTATAGTGGTGGTGGAAAAGTTCCCGGCGGTTCAACCGATGGAAATTACCCACTGTCCCGTTGGTTACAACGTGGTGTCGAGAAGGGTGACACGTACATGACCAATAATCGCTACACTACAATCAGCGATGCTCGTAACGCAAGTAATCTGGTATACAAGTATTCACCATTGATTGGCAAGTCATTCTCGGAATCCGATATCTTGTCAGAAATGTCCAAATCAAAAATTGGTCCACAATCGTCACCAGTGGGTCCAACTCCAGCTGGATTAAACGGTTAAGTTTTTACACTAACGAGGTTATATGAAGCCACGCTCCGCAAAAAGCAAGGGCAAGCGTGCCCAAAACGTGATCAGGGAGATGATTTTAGGTCATTTCCCTGATTTACATCCCGATGATGTTGTTTCGACGTTGATGGGTGATTCGGGCACCGACATCAAGCTCTCCCACGCCGCTCGTCAAAAATTCCCCTATTCGGTGGAATCCAAAAACCAAGAAAAACTCAATATTTGGGCGGCACTCGAACAGGCAGAAACCAATACCAAAGAAGGTACGTTTCCTGTTCTTTTCTTCAAGCGCAATCGTTCCAAACTCTATGTTGCGATAGACGCCGATCATTTTTTTGACCTTATAAAACGCCTTCCTCCCCCTTGATTTTTCCCCCATAATGTGTTAGATTGTAGGTATGACTATACTTACACTTCTTCAAGAATTATTGGGCCCGTATAAAAAGTATCCCAAGGGGGAGAACTATTTTACCTGCCCATTTTGCCACCACAAAAATAAGCGTTTTGCTGTTAACGAGTATAATCTCAAGTGGCATTGTTGGCATTGCGGGAGCAAGGGCGGACATATAATCTGGTTATTAAAAAAACTGAATTTATCAAGGGAGATGGTTCAGAAATTCAAAGAAGTACTGGGCGACACCGATCTTCGTCAGTACAAGACCACGGAAGCAACGTCTACCCTGTTTCTCCCGCCAGAATATAAACCGCTCTGGAAACCCGAAAAGAGTTACCCATATCTCCATGCAATCAGTTATCTCAAACAACGTGGGATCACCGCGGAGGATATTCTCCGATATCGCATGGGATATTGTGATAACGGGACGTATAAAAATCGGATTATTATTCCTTCGTATGACAAGAACCACCAGTTGAATTATTTTACCGCACGACTATATTACGAAGGTAACTTGAAGTACAAGAATCCGCCGGTCACGAAGAACATCATCTGCTTTGAGAACATGGTCGATTGGACAGAACCCGTGATTCTTTGCGAAGGTATGTTTGACGCCATCGCACTCCGACGAAACGCAATCCCGCTGCTGGGCAAGACCCTTCCAAGACAACTGGAACATGCGATACTCCAACATCAAGTCAAGAATGTCATCATCTTCTTGGATGTGGACGCACAAAAGGACGCACTCCAATTGGAACAACGAATCAAACAACACGGGATCAATACCAAACTGGTTCTCACCGAACAGAAAGATGCATCCGAAATGGGATTCGACACTTCGTGGGACGCAATCGAACACGCACGAACTACAAATTTCAAAGAACTTATCCAACAAAGGTTATCATTGAATGATTATTCCAGTTCTATTCAATAAACTGCAATCCGTAGTCCATCTTGCAGACATTCATATTCGTCTATATCGCCGTCATGACGAATACCGTCAAGTCTTTCAGAACCTTTATGCCGACCTCAAGGAACGGGTCACATATGGTCTGAAAGATTTCGTCATTGTATTGGCGGGTGATATTGTTCACGCTAAAACCGATATGAGCCCCGAAATGGTGGCACTCACTTCGGAATTCTTGTCAATGTGTCTGACATCGCTCCCACCATCATGATTGCCGGTAACCACGATCTTAATCTGTCCAACACGAATCGCATGGATAGCTTGACACCTATCGTGGACAACCTTCAACATCCCAATCTATACTATCTCAAACATGCTACAGTCGTAACGGTTGCCGACACCGACTTCGCCGTTATGTCCATCCTCGACCCACAGGAGCAATGGCCAAAATTCACGGATTGCATGTCGGACACGAAGATTGCATTGTATCATGGACCCGTGCACGGCGCCACCACGGATGTCAACTATACGATCACCAATCGTCATGTCAACATTGATACGTTTACGGGATTTGATATCGTGATGTTGGGTGATATTCATCGTCATCAAATCCTGCAAGAACAAAACCCCATCGCTGTATATCCGGGCAGTTTGATTCAACAGAACCACGGAGAAACGTTGGACGGGCACGGGTGGTGTCTGTGGAACATTCCGTCCAAGCAGGTCGAGTTTGTTCCACTTCACAACGACTATGGGTATTGTACGATTGAAGTCAAGAATGGTCAAGTCCAGTATCCCGCAACCATGCCGACCAACGCCAGAGTACGATTGTTTACGGGAAACCTTGATAATACGCAAATCAAAAAAGTTGTAACCAATCTCCGTAAGAAATACAATATCATCGAAATGAGCGTCAATAAAAATCGGTATAGCAAGAACGATCCTAACAATGTGTCTACCGTTGAACACGATGTACTCGACTTGACCGACATTAACACACAAAATTCATTGATCAAAGATTGGTTGGAACGAAAGTTTCCAGAGGTTACCCCCGAAGACATCAACAACGTTCTGAAGATCAACACCGACCTGAATGGGCATGTTCAACACGAAGATCAGTCCCGTAACATTCACTGGCGTCCGCTTCAGTTCAAGTTCAATAATATGTTTTCATATGGAGAGGATAACGAGATCAATTTTGAAGATATGCGAGGATTGTACGGTATCTTTGCTGCAAACGCATCTGGCAAGAGTTCCGTCATGGATGCCTTGATGTTCTGTTTGTATGACAAGACTCCCCGTGCGTTCAAGGGCGATCACATTATCAACAACAGAAAGGATACCTTTTCGTGCGAACTGACATTTGAAATCAATGATGAAGTCTATGCAATTCGCCGGGAAGGATCACGAAAAAAGAATGGTGATGTCAAGGTAGATGTCAAGTTTTGGAGGGTGTTGGACAGTGGTGACGAGGAATGTCTCAATGGTGAGGATCGTCGAGACACCAACGCCAACATTCGTTCCTATGTAGGTACCTACGAAGACTTCATTATGACCGCAGTAAGCAGTCAAGCAGGCAGTTCGTTGTTTATCGACAAGTCACATTCAGAACGGAAAGATTTGTTGATCCAGTTCATGGGACTGAACATCTTTGACAAGCTATTTGATTCGGCAAATGAAGAAACCAAAGAAATTTCTGGTGTTCTTAAGCGGTTCAAAAAGTCAGACGTAACCGATGAACTGGCTAAGACACATACCGATCTTGAGGAAACGGCTCTCAAGCTCAACACCGCAGAGCATGAACATGAGATCACCAAACGGCAACGTGAACATTTCGATAAACTACTCTTGTCACTACAAGCGGAAAAACGTCCGGTTCCAAAAACATCGGGTGATCTACCAACACTTGAACAGGAACTAACAACCACTCAGCAAAAACTGGAACGACAGATCAACGCTGGGGACGAATTGGAAACACACATTAATACCTTACAAAACAATCTCCGTGAACAACAAGCAAAGTATACAACGTTCGACACCCCGAAATTAACAGAATCGGTCAGACATTACGCAGAACTTACTGTACTTCTTCAAAAGGGTATCAGTGCGTTAAAAGTGGTCAATACCAAACTGGAAGAAAAACAAAAGTTCAAAGATAAATTACTGACCTACAAGTATAATCTAGAATGTTCGGTTTGTGTAGAAAACAATCAATCAGTTATTGCAGATTTGGAAATTGTTAATCAGGAACTCAATGACTTGACTGATAAGCAAGTTTCTCAACAAACTGCGATCACAAACATTGAAGATCAACTTAAACCACTTCAACAAGACAAGGAACTATTTGATCAATCTGTACGGGTGCAACAAACCATTCAATCTTTGGAACAACAAATTAAACAGTCTGTTGCAGAACGTGAAACAGCAATTTTAAGCGTTGAAAAGTTTGAGGGAAAAATTACCCAGATCCAAAAAGAAATTGAAGTGTATAAAACCAACGAAGTAAACATTAAACACAATGAGGATATCGATGATCAAATCCAGACGCTTCAAAAAGATATTAAGATCAATAAGACAAAAACTGATCAACTTGAGCAGTCAGTTCGAGCACTACACGGTCAAATTACCGTTCTAGAAGCAAAGAAACAGGATTTGATAGACAAACTCAAGGAAGCAGAGCGGTTGGAAGCAGAATATGAAGCATATAATTATTATATGTCTGCGGTTGGGCGGGACGGCGTACCTTATGAATTGATGAGTAAGGCAATTCCTAACATTGAATCTGAGATAAATGGTATTTTGTCACAAATCGTGGATTTTACCGTATCATTGGAGGTCGATGGAAAGAACATCAATGGTAAGTTAACCTATGATTATGATCGTATGTGGCCCCTTGAAAACTCGTCGGGCATGGAACGGTTTGTCAGTAGTTTGGCCATTCGAGTGGCATTGATGAACGCAAGTAACCTTCCCAAGTCCAATTTCTTGATAGCAGACGAAGGTTTTGGCACGTTGGACACGGAACACCTGCACTCCATGCAAACGTTGTTCAACATTCTAAAAACTCACTTTGATTTTATTATAGTAATAAGTCATTTAGATACTATGCGAGATATGGTTGACCATATTATAGAAATTAAGAAAGAAGACGGGTTTAGCCAGATTAGCGCATAACTAAATTGTGGTTATACTCAATAACATCAACTATTTATATTAGTTACAGACTGCTAATATAAATGGGGACATTAAATGGCTCGTACTCGTAAGTCGATACAACCTCTAAATTTACACAAATACGATGTTTTGATTGAAGATAGAGGACCACGATCCGACTATTTTAAAATTTCACAATTTGATGGGTATTTTTACGGCGGCCGCAATGCGTTTCTTATTGCGGGCGCTGGTGTACTGCATCCGGGATCAAAAATTTTAGTTGAAGTATTGGATGCTAACGGAACCAACGTATATAGTGCAGCAGTTTCATCATTTGTGGAGGGCAGTTCTCGACTTATTCAAGTGGAAGTGTACAATGATACACCAATAGGGCCGGGAAAAATCATAGTTCTGGGGTCTACCGATTCGTATTTGAACGGAACGCCAGTTCCGGAAGAATGGAAAAATAAGTACAATGTGCGGTGGATTGCTGATGTTACTATTTCACCTTTGATAGAAAATAGAACACCAATACGATTTATTGATCCTCCCAACATATCTGTGAAAGAAAAATTCTATCTTACGCCCCTCACATCATCATTCTCCCAATCAGTGTCCATGTCTGCTGACATTGAGCTGACACCAAAATATTACAACGTATTTCAAAATGGATATTTGCTTCGAATCGCTTCACCATCGTCCTCCATATATTCCAATAAATTTTTAGGTGGATCGCTCACTGGATCAATACAATTTGCTGGACCAAACGGGCCAGAAACCGCATCAATAAATTTACCCATAACAAAAATATATAATTCAACGTTAGCAGAAAGTAACGGAACACTAATATACACAAACAGAAATACTTTACTGGAACAAGGATTTTTTAGTAGTAGCGGTGAATTTACTACACGAATTGAGCCATTTGGTGAAGTAGGTGTCACCAGCAGCATCTCATTAATCTACAATCAACTCGTATCATACGACACGGGATCATCCAGTTCATATGCAGAAATCCGATTGACGGATTTAGGTACGATATCTGGTGAAATCTTCAAAACAAAAATTTCTTACAAATCTGCTACCGTACCAAGTAATTATACAATTATCGGTGACATTCCCATTCAAGTTCAAGAATTGTTGGTGGTTGACAGTGGGAGTAAAATAGCAGAAATTGGTAAATTTACATCTGTCAAGCTTGATGATTACTGGTATGCAGCAACCATGTCGATCAATAGGACTGACATTAATCCGGTGATGCCAAGTTATTACTTAACGTCATCTAATAACGATTATTTGCCAATCAAACAACGTTCAAATGATTTGTTGGATGCAATTGATGCTGTACCACCGATAGTCGGTGCGGCATATCAAAGTAATTCATATTTCATCGGTACAAAGCCCAGCGCATCAGTTGTACTATTTCCACGCAGTGAATACACACTAACGTTTAACGCATTGGTTTCCAGAGTTTCTGCATCTGTCGAATGGTCTGGCACCGATGCATCGCTGGAAATATACTTGGTGCAGGAAAGTGGATCTGCTGCAAAATTACTTGAAACAAATCCAAAGGGTCAACTATTAGGAACACTAAAACCATCCGCAGAATTCAAAAAACAAAATTTTGATTTGGTTGAATTTAATTTTACACCAAAAATTATTACTGATGGCACGTTCGGTTTGCGATTCATTGGATATGGCGGATTTTGGAACATTGCAAATGTTTCACTAAAACCTGCCGAGGAACCGCTCTTTAGTCCGGACGAATCAATAATACTATTACCCAACGAATTTAAATCAGATGATCTTCTTGTATTTAAAGCAGAATATCTTGATGTAAACAACAATTCCTTAAATCTTGTTACTACAACACTCCCCACATATTTTACTGGATCAGAATCCGCTGGACAAGCGGGATCATCCGTATCGGCGTCATATGCAGCTACGGCATCATATGTTGCTGGAATCGCATCCATAGCATTTACAATTAATGGCGGATCAAATCCAATTACAACTGGATTCAAGGGATCGGTTCGTATTCCCACCAACGTTACGCTGTCTGATGTTGCGTTATATACGAGTGGCTCGGGCAGTATCGATGTTGATATTCGCAAACACACACATACCACATTTGATCCACTAGAAACCGGTGGAACATCCATTGTTGGAACGCCGCTGTCGATGAGTAACAATGTAAAATACAGAGACACAACATTGTCTGGTTGGACAACCTCTTTGTTTAATGGAGATGTCTTAAACTTTTTTGTCAGCCAATCGGCCGGTAGTGATATGAGAGTTGCCACGGTAGTATTTAACATTATACGATAATAGTTATGAGAATACCGTATGGCATATTATGACACAATACAGTTTGTAGGGGCTGGCACACCAGCATCAGGTAATAATGCGTCCGTAACTCCTGAATTACCTACTGGACTTGATATAACCGATGATGTCATGGTTGCCTTCGTACATATACGTGACGAAGTTGGACAAATTGGTACACCATCTGGCTGGACACTAATTGGTAGTCAAAGTAGAGCAAATAGTAGAACGGGGGCATGGTATCGCGTTTATCAGAGCGGTGATACCGCCCCCACATTTACATTTACTGGTGGTGGAGCCGGTGACGATACAATAGGTGTTATTGCGGCGTATCGGAATGTTAATACGACAAATCCCATTACAGGGAGTTTTGTAGGATCAAACAATAATACAATAGACATTGGACCATTGACTGAGTTGGGAGCACATCAGACCGGATCAATGGTTGTTGCCTTTGGTGGTCGCGCAAACGATCCAGAAGGAAACAGTGCGCCACTTTCCGCACTATCAGGATATACACTTGCCGCAGAAGCACCATCTCTTCTTGGAACCGATGCATATTTAACGGCACATCATAAATTAAGTAATGGTGAAGCAACTGGTAATTTGACTATCGCCATACGAACCACGGATGCAACTGCCCGAAACTGGACCGGTGGTATCTTTGCACTAGCTCCGAAAGAAGAAACTGGGGATCGTCCAGCAGGAATATATTATGATAATGCAATAGCTAGTGCATCTGCGGCTGCACCATTTAGCTCAAGTATATTTTCCTATAATTTTACGGTAGCAGACAATCCAAACAGATTGCTAGTTGTTAGTGTTGGGAACGAAGCATCAATATATGTGTCTGCATCTGGAATTACCTATGGTGGTCAAAATCTAACAAAAATAGGTTCAATTACTGCCGGGCAAAATACATCAGATAATGTGGCAGAACTTTGGTATTTGTTAGATCCTCCCACTGGATCAAATACGTTAACAGTAACATTCAGTAGCAATGCTATTAGTGGAGTCGGGGTTGGAGCATTGTCGTTATATGGAGTGAAACAACAAGCTCCAGAAGCGGCAGTATCAAGTAGTCGGGCTCCGGGAACTGCCGGCACAACGTATAGTACAAACATCACAACGATAACAAATAATGCGTGGGTGGTTGACACAATAACACATGGTTCAAGCACGGCAGTATTTACACCAACTGGATCTCGAATAGAATCATATGACATTGCTGCGGTTGGAGCAGTTAAGGTGGCAGGTAGTTATGGTGAAGTTACTACCGCAGGAACAACTGCTGTTTCATGGAGTTATCAACCCACACTGGGTACAGATGCAGGATTGGGTCATGTAGTTGCTGCGTTTGCTCCGGAAGTCGGTGTTACTCCGTCTCCAACGCCCTCGCCCACGCCAAGCGTTAGCGTTACTCCGTCAGTAACTCCTAGTATCTCAATTACGCCATCGATCACAAGCACGCCGAGTATTACACCAAGCATCAGCATTACGCCAAGTGTCACGCCTAGCGTTTCCACAACGCCAAGCATCAGCATTACGCCAAGCACTTCCATTACGCCGAGTGTCACGCCAAGTGTCAGTATTAGCCCAAGTATTACCCCGTCAATTACGGTCACACCGTCAGTTACACCGACCACGCTTCAAATAGAAGAATACTATAATACAACCATTATTGATTTTCTGTTCAACGAACCGGCACCGACACCAACACCAACGCCGAGTATTAGTATCACACCAAGTGTTACCCCATCAATAACGCCAAGTGCAACGCCAAGTATTTCCATTACGCCGAGTATCAGTATTACACCAAGCGTATCTATAACTCCAAGTACCACACCAAGCATCAGCGTTACGCCAAGTATTTCCATTACCCCAAGTATTAGTATCAGTCCATCAGTAACGCCAAGTATTACCCCAAGTATCACGCCAAGTATAACGCCGAGCATCAGTATCACGCCAAGCATTAGTATCACGCCAAGTGTCACGCCTAGCATTTCTATCACGCCGAGCATCAGTATCACGCCGAGTATCAGTATCACGCCAAGCGTGACACCGAGCGTTTCGATCACGCCGAGTATCAGTATCACGCCAAGCGTGACACCGAGCGTTTCGATCACGCCAAGCATCAGTATCACGCCAAGCGTTACACCAATTATTACATTTGCACTACGATTGACTCGTGGTGACGGTTCAACAACGGGTAATATCGCATTGCAAAGATGGACCGGCTTCCTGTGGTCCACGGTAGCATCAAGAACCTCTACGGGTACCACAAACGTAACGGTCAATGCTGGTACTGAATACCGCGTGGTGATTACTGCAACTTCGAAGTCATATATGAAGGGTATATTCTATCGCGTCGATGGCGTGACACAAGTGAGTTCCTTAAGTTGTACTGGCCCAACAACAACCCAAACCTTGGGCGGATCAGGACCAAACGGTGGATACGTCATGCAAGCAGGTGA
>Ga0070749_10000049_pt1 | contig 56419 bp, 47 predicted proteins | sample VirMetDEL_Nov_18_FD_75180 | JGI IMG/M metagenome (GOLD analysis project Ga0070749, IMG submission 75180) | Aqueous microbial communities from the Delaware River and Bay under freshwater to marine salinity gradient to study organic matter... | ecosystem: Environmental > Aquatic > Marine >...
AAGATATTATCTCAGAAGAACTAGGGGTACAACCTGTTAGAATTAACTCTTCATTAGTTAGTGGGGTATTGAGAGACCGTTTTTATTGGACTAATATACCATTCAATACTAATATCAAAGATAGGGAAATTAAATTATCTGACATTATTGACGATGGGTATGTTGATAGAGAAAAGGGTTTATGTCTGCTTGAGAGTTATTCTAGACCATTAAAAAATCCAGTTAAAATCGCTAGAAGGTATTTTCTATATGGATTTTGGCAAGTTATATTCAAAGACGAAGAAACTTATAATAAACTAAAAGAAGATTATAGTTTAGCTCAAGAAGGTGATGTTAGGTATATGACAAACAAAGAGATGGAAAGAGCACAAAGTGTACCACCTGGATACACATCAGAGTTAACAAGAAATGAATCAGCATGTCTCTTAGGGGATGGATGGACAGTTGATGTTATAGTTGAAATATTTAAAGGTATAAAAGATGAAGGTAATAACAGATTGCAGTATTTGCAAAAAAGACTTTATGTATGATCCAAATTTGGACCAGGAATTATATAGAGAAGTGGCATGGGATTTCTATACGGGAGAATGTTGTTCGTATGAAGTTGTTTGTCAAGAGTGTAACGAAAAAGAAAAAAAAGAAAATGACAAGAATTAATGTTGGAATTCCCCCCGCCAATTTATCAACGAAACATTTGATAGCTGAGCATAGGGAAATAAAAAGGATACCTAATGTTGTTAGGTCAGGTAGATTTAGTATGGATGGTCAACCAAAAGAATTTAAACTAGGCACAGGTCATGTTAAGTTCTTTTATGATAAGTTGGGTTATCTTAAACATAGATATATAAGTTTGTATGAAGAATGTATTAATAGAGGTTTTAAAGTTACTAATTATATTAATGCTTGGGATGATATTCCTATTTGCTATATGGGTGAGTATAAGCCTACGGATAGAGATATATCAATTATTCTTCAACGTATAAAAGAAAGGTCTTAGCACATTTTTACTATCATCAAAAAATATTATGGAAAAATTAACAATAAATGTATTAGAGTTAGCAAGCGAACTAGCACATATAGAATTACTGAAAGATTGGTCAGAATCTATAAAAATATATGAAGATGAAGAAGCTTCTAAACTGACATATACAGAGGAGGCACAGGATTTATTTAATGAATACTATGATAAATACACAGATTTAATATTAACATGTAAATATTAGAAGTAATATATGAAAAGCATACAACATATAAATAAAAAATGCCCAAAATGTAATGGAGGCTTTAATGATTATCACTGTAATAATGGTGAAGAATATTTTAATTGCTACAACAAAAATTGCTCATTTTCATATAAAATAGAGTTTAAAAAAAATAAGGATGGAGATATATCAAAAAAATATGATAAACTTAGTAATAGTATTAATTCAATAAAAATTGAGACTGTTTGGGAAAATAATAAAAAAATTGTTAGAGAATTATGAGAAATGCAACTAATTTAGCTGATTGGTCAAACCATTGGGACCATTTTAATATTGAAATATATTTTAGAATATTATCAATGAAACAAAGATAGAAACATATAAAATTATAGTAGATGAAAAAAATATTTAAAAAATTAAAATCTATTCATGAATATTTAAAATGGATAGATGAAGAAAGAATTAAAGCAATGATAAATTGTGGTAGAGGATTTAATTAAAATAAAATAAAAATGAGTACAACATTCGGAGTAAAAGTAAAAGATAATATAGTTGAAGTAGCATTTCGTAGAAATGGAATGAGATTCATAAATGAATTAGCAGAATTACTGCCAGATGATACGCCTGTAATTCCTTTAGATAACACAGCGCAAGGGGTTTACACAATAGGTGATGTTAAAAGAGAAATTGAACAAATAAACCAAAACAAAGATGAATGAAGCTTATGAAAACTCCTACAAGTTATTGATGGGAGAAACAACCTATGATAAGTTAGCTGAAGATGGTATGTTCTTATTGCCAGTCAATCATGAAGATCCTTCAGTTACATTAAAGTATTTTGAAGAGATTGAAGATTATGAAAAATGTATAAAAATTAGAGATAAGCAAAACAAAGATGAATAGATTTGTAAAACCAATAACATGGTTTACTATATTTGTGGTATCTTGCTATATATGGGTAAATATTATTAAAATAATAATTTAAAAATTATGGGGATATTTTGCGAGAATAAAACAATATATAAATCAGGATGGTGGATTCAAGTTAGTCCACTAGCTAAAATAAATCCAGAAGAATGGATAGTTGCTATATATAAAAAAGGTAAGGCATCTTGGATTACTGAAGAATGTAAGGATGGATTTGCCGATCCTATATCAGCAAAAGAATGGGGAATTAGTTATATAAACTCTAAAAATAAAGTATGAATGATGAAATAGTGACAGATAAAGGAACTTTTGAGTGTAAGTTAGAGACAGACTCAGAGAAGTTTTACTTAAATCGTAATCAATGTATGGCTTACGAAATGTGTATTGTAACAGATTTAAATGGTAATAAGATATCTAATGGTATGAAAGCATTAGATTCGTATTTTAAAAAATTAAGAAAATTAGCAAATGGAGGAGAATAGAAGGCTATATGATAGAATGAAAAGTAGAAATATAAGTACATTACAGTTGCATAGAGTTCTAAATGAAATAGATATACATATACCTAAAAGAACTCTTCAATACTATTTAGATAGTGATATGCTTAAGTGTAAAGATGATAGAGTGCAAAAGGTTGCCGACTTTCTAATAAAATCTTTTGATGAAACAATTTTAAATTTAAAAACAGTAATAGATTAAGTATGGTAGTATTTTGGATTTATGTAGTAATTATGTCTTACATTTCTATAGCGGTTATTGTCGCTGATTATGAAGAACAAAGTAAAAAACATAATTAAATGGAATTAATAAATAGTTATCCTATAAAAAAATCAGATTTAGGATTTCATGGTAATTTATTTGGTGGTAAACTTTTGGCCTGGATTGATGCTTCAGCTGCTGCTTATGCAATGCAACTATGTGATACACCTAGAATGGTAACAGTAAGTATTGATCAATGTAATTTTGAAAAACCTGCAAGAGAGAGTCAATTAATAAAGATATATGGCTTACCTACTTACATAGGTAACACATCTATAGCTTTACATATGGAGGCTAGAGCACACAGTGTTTATACTGGAAAACAGGTTTTAATTTTAAAAACAGAGATAAAGTTTGTACACATTGATGAAGATGGGAATCCTATCCCCATAAATGATAGGGCTAGAAATAAAGTGAGTAATAAAATTTTAAAAAAAGAGTAATGGATTTAATAGATAAAGACTTCGTTATAGAAGTATTAATGAGAGAAAATAGAATGCTAAAAACAATTTTAATAATAGAAACAATATGTAGTATTGCTTTACTAATTTTTATACTATGAAAAAACTAATTTTTTTGTTTACAACATTTATTTCATTAAATTTGTATTCCCAATTGGAATTACCTCTTCCGCAGAGTCATTATGAACAAGTTGGTCCATATTGTGATACCAATAAATGTGGTAGGTGGATAACCTATTATAAAGATGGTAATATAGCAATGGTTGAAACATTTGATGAAGAAGGAAGATTAAAAGGGGAAAGATTCACATTTAGAACAGATGGTACAGTTAAACACTACACTGAATGGGAATATGGTATTAAAGTAGGAAAAGAGATTTTCTTTGATGAGAATGGTTATCCTATAGAAGTTATTTATATTAAAAAAAAATGATAGTCATAAAAAAAGATAATTACGATTTAATACTTAGCCATGATCCTAGTGATTTGTTTAGGCACTACAATGTTGAGGAGATGCATGGTTTATCCTTAAAGGAATCTATGAATCATCCTAATACAAAGGATAGTGCTTACATTTGTGGATTGTGTAATTATGTACCCAAAGATGATGGTATGTATGAAGTTGGAGATAGGATGTTTGTATTTATAAATTTAACTAGATGTAATAATCCTATTGAAACATTTGGGCATATTATGCATGAGATGATGCACTTATCATTTGAATTACATGATTATGATATATACAAAGAAGAAGAAATGATAACATGGGCAGAGAAGGAGTCTCATGAAGTTTATAAATACATTGAAAAGTAGTATGGCTGAAAATAGAAAAGAGATATCTTTTAAAATTAAATTATTGATAATATTTATATCAGCCATATTGTTAGAAGCTAATAGTATAGCTGGAATGAGATTCCTTATAGATAATAATTATGTAGGAATGGCTATATCTGTTTTTATAACTCCCTTTGTTTGTTTACCAATGAACCACTTTACAATAGAGGTAAAAACATTAAGAGAGAGAATATGGATTGCGTGTGCTTTTTCTACAGGATTTACATTAGGAGTAATATTAATTAGACCATTCTTTGAATTAGAAGGTGGGGGGTTTTTTTAAAAATATCAAGGTAGCAATGCTAGTAATATACATATTGATAATAGGTATATCATATTTTATTTATAAAAAAATTAAAAAACTAATAAAATGAAAGATTTTAATAAGAGAGTTGATGATTTAATTAAGATAGCAATAGAAGTTAAAAAATTAGTGTCTACCAAACCCAATGATGCTGATTTAGGTTATGAAATAAGAAAATTAATTTTAAAGAAATGAGAGAAGAATTAAAAAAAGTAAAGGAATTCCATGAGGCATTTGGTTTAAAAGATAAATTGTCTGAATCCCCCTCACAAATTAGTAAATCAGATTCAGAATTAAGACATTCTTTAATGCAAGAAGAAAATACAGAGTATCTAGATGCTTGTAATAATAACGATATTGAGGAAATAGCTGATGCTCTAGGTGATCAACTATATATTTTATGTGGTACTATACTAGCACATGGTATGGGGGATATCATTGTTAACATATTTAATGAGATACATAGATCTAATATGAGTAAACTTGATAAGAATGGTAAACCTATATATAGGGAAGATGGTAAAATCTTAAAGGGAGAAAATTATTTTAAGCCGAATTTTAAAAATATCTTGGATATTAAGTAAAATTTTACTATTTTTGCATATGGAAAAAATAATATTACCAAGACAAGCAGAGGATGGAAACTATTATATATCTTATTCTCAATACAATTCGTTTAAAAGTCTTAAAAGTTTTAATTTAGGAATAGAAGGCAAGCATGAATACATTAGAACATACTTCTTAAATGAAACTCATCCTGATCAGGGGTGGGCAGAATTTGGACAAGATGTAGAAGATTATATATGCTATGGGACTCTAAATAAAACTAAGTTAAAAAAACTTGACAAGGAGAGAAGTAATAATAATCAAAAATTAGTTTCTGAAGTAATTAGTGGTTTCAATGAAGATGAAAAGAATACACTAAGTAAAATAGAACCATTAGGTAATTTTCAAGTAGAAGTGAACTTAAAGATACTACCAAATGTTTTTATAAAAGGTTATATAGACGATGCTACAAAGGATTTAACTCATATAAGAGATTACAAAACTTGTAGTAAAAATAGCTCTAAAAAATACTATGGTGATGACTACTACCAATTAGATATTTATAGTGCTTGGGTAAAACAAGAAACAGGAGAGTTTCCAAAGAAAGCGGAAGTCTGTATGATAGAAAGGAAAGGTAATTGCTTTGGTCTTGTAGAAAGAAGGGACTTACTTACAGTTGGTAATGAAGTTTGGTATAATGATAGAGAAATCTATAAGGATAGAGTGGATTACGTTGTTGATGATATAAAGAAAGTGGTTTCTGAAATATCAGATTTGTATAAAGTTTTTTTAAAATCAAATAAATAATGAGATTAGTAGCAAAATCAGAATGGTTTATGTTTGGTAAAGGATTCGAAGATGAAGTTGAATCTTTCTTAGGATCTTTTATCATAGAAAGAAAAGAGGTAAATGGTAGGGTGTCTTGGTATGGAGAAAAAAGACACTACGTTAAAGAGCCTAATTCAAAACATTGGCAAGTTATAGAAGATGAAAAAATGTATAAAACTGATGAGCCAAAGTTTGAGAAAGCCAGAAGAGAATTAGAGATGAGAATAATAGCAAATTAATTAAAATCCAAATAAAATGAGTGAAGAAAAAGTAGATGCAAAAAAGTTACTAGAGGAATCTAGAAAGGAAAGAGAAGCTGTAAATAAAGTTTTTGATGAGCTTTTAGTTAAACTTAGTGAAGAAGGTTATTCTAATAGGGGTTACTCTTCAGAATCAAGTATAACTATGAAGGGCGAGTTGTTCGCAACATTCTTAAATACTTTAACTTACACTAAAAACACATTAGAGAATATTGATAAGACACTAGAGGCTACTATTAGGTCTTCTGAGTTATTACAAAATAACTTTGCAAAAATGACTATCCAATTAATGGAACAACACATAAAGAATATTGAAGATGGTAATACGTCAACAATGGATGAGTTGGATGCACAAGATTCTGAAAAGAAGATTAAGGAAGTAAAGAAAAATAAAAAATAACATATGAATAGAAGAGTAAGAACCAAGAACGTCGAAGATTTATTATTCTTTGACATAGAGACAGTATCTCGTAATCCAGAGCCTATAATTGATACAAAAGAGTATGACTTGTATGCTTGGTTTATTAGAGATAAAGAAACAAATAAAATACCTGAGCATGATGAAATTGTAAGAAGTTACAAAATGAATGCTGCTTTAAAACCGGAGTTTAACAAAATCGTTTGTATAAGTGTTGGTTTTGTAAAAGGTGATACAATTTATTATAAAGCAATTACAGGTAATCAAAAAGATATAATAGAAGAATTTTATTCTATTGTAAATGAGACAGGAAAACTTTTAGCGGGCCATAATATAATTGGATTTGACTTACCTATAGTTAGACTTAAGGCTTTTGAATCAGGTGTTCAAATAGGTTTGCCAGAGACTTTAAATGATTCTGGAGCAAAACCATGGACTATAGCTGAGAATCTATTTGATACAATGGACATCACGAAGGGTACATATTTCAATAACATATCTTTAGATTCAATGTGTATGCTAGCAAATATAGATACCCCAAAAGATGATATATCAGGTAGCCAGGTAACCGAAACCTTTTATAAAGGAGAGATTGAAAGAATTGCTAATTACTGTAACAAAGATGTTATAGCATCAATAGAATTATTTCTAGCTCTTCAAGGAAATAGTGGCACTATAAAATATTACATTGAGAGAGGTGGAAAAATTGAAAATAGTCCACTAATTACAGCGATTGGAATGACTAAGCAAGTTAATGATACACAAAAAGCTAGGTTGCTAGAGGTAGCTAAGGGTTTAAAAACTAAAGAAAAGGAGAGGTTAGTTGACATAGTTAAGGCTTGTTTAGCAAAGAATAAATTTGAAGAAAGTGAAGAAAAGTTATTTAAAACTTTGTTAAAGTAAAAAAGTACACCATGCCAATGGAGTAAGTCCCATAACACACACCCCCTAGCAAGTTTAAAAATTTGTTGGGGGGTTTTAAAAAAATATCTGATAAAATGGTAAATGACGAAATTAAATTTGTTATATATAATAATAATATTACCTTAGATGGTGAAAGGTTAACTATAACAAGAAACAAAAAAGAAGTATACAATAATACGTTTACGGAAGTTGATTACGATTATAGTAATTTCGTTTTTAGTTGTACAGGTGGAGATGTTGTAAAGATTCCTAAGCTTGCTTTAAAAAAGTGTTCAATAAAGATTGATAATGGGGAACAAGAATAGACCTACAAAAAAATTAACAGATGAGGATATTGAGGGGTTAGACGAGTATGAAAGTTTATCCCAAAAATCTTCAAAGATAGACATACTTAATAGATTAGATAAGTTTTTTAAGCCTAATCAAAAACAAATTGATTTTATAAAAACTATAGATAAATCTATTATAACAATATGTCATGGTTCGGCTGGTACAGGTAAATCTATAACAGCTTTGTATAGAGGTTTACATCAGTCTATAAAAGAGAATATGAGGCTTGTATTGATTAGGCCTATTTTTGAATCAGCATCTCAAGGACTTGGTTTCTTACCTGGTGAATTGGAAGATAAAATAGAACCACATTTTAAAGCCTTTCAGTATACGCTTGATGAATTAATTGGTAGATCAAATACCAATGATTTAATTGAGTCTGGAAAAATAAAATTTGAACTATTAAATTATCTAAGAGGTGCAACATTAAATAATTCAATAATTATATGTGATGAAGCACAGAATATGACAGTTGATGAAATGATATTAGCAACAACTAGATTAGGAAGAAGTTCTAAGATAATTTTTACAGGAGATTTTTATCAGTCAGATTTAAGAAAAGCTAAAGGTTCTATAATGGAATTTGGTGATATGATAAAAAGTATAGAAGGAGTTAATAAATTTACTTTTACTAATAAGGATGTAGTAAGAAATCCAATATTAGTAGAAGTTACAAAGGCGTGGGAAGAATACAAGGAAAAGAAGAACTTGTAATTTATTAAAAAATATTTGTATGAGCCCCTTACAAATTTAGTGAGGGGTTTTTTAACCTCTAAAATTAAAAGAAATATGGGATTATTTGATGAAAGAGTAGAGTATAAACCATTTGAGTATCCAGAGTATTATACTAAAGGTTGGTTACCCCAAGCACAGGCTTTTTGGTTACATACAGAAATATCTATGCAAGGTGATATAAAGGATTGGAACGAAAATCTAACTAAAGAAGAAAAGAATTTAGTAGGTAATATACTGTTAGGGTTTGCTCAAACTGAATGTGCTGTTAGTGATTATTGGACAGGTATGGTTACTAATTGGTTTCCAAAGCATGAGATAAAGCAAATGGCTATGATATTTGGATCACAAGAGACAATACATGCAACAGCTTACTCATACTTAAATGAAACACTTGGGTTAGAAGATTTTAAAGCATTTCTACATGAACCATCTATAGCTGATAAATTTGAATACTTAATGTCTACATCAAATAATTGGACTCATTCAGAATTATCTTCTGTACCAAAGGCTAGAAAAGAGGTTGCTAAATCTTTAGCTATTTTCTCAGCATTTGCAGAAGGTGTTTCTCTATATAGTTCTTTTGCTGTTTTATACTCATTTCAAATGAGAAACATGTTAAAAGGTATAGGTCAACAGATGAAGTGGTCAGTAAGAGATGAGTCACTACATTCAAGAATGGGTTGTCAGTTATTTAGACATATGTGCCAAGAGTACACAGATTTAAGTGAATTGGTTAAAGATGATGTCATAAAAGCAGCAAAATTAATGGTTGAAATGGAAATCAAGTTTATTGATAAGATGTTTGAAATGGGTGATTTAGAAAATCTTAAAGCTGAAGATTTAAAGAACTTTATAAAACAAAGGGCAAATGAAAAACTTGGAGAGCTAGGTTATAATGCTATTCCTGGTGGAGATTTTTATTTTGAATATGATGAAGAGTCAGCTAAGAATTTAGAGTGGTTTTATCATCTAACAGGTGGTACTACACATACTGATTTCTTCGCTATAAGACCTACAGATTATGCAAAAGCAGGAGAAGATGATGATTGGGATGATATATTTTAAAAAACTAAAAAATGAATGAAGTAAATAAATTATTAGAAAAACTTAATTGGGAGAGAGGAGTTGATGTACCTGAGTGGGGTTGTACAGATGTTTACCTAAAAACAATATCTAGGGGATATTTATTAGAGGGTGAATCACCTAAGGATGCTTATTGGAGAGTTAGTACAACAGTAGCCAAAAGATTGGGTAAGCCAGAACTCGCTAGTAAATTCTTTGATTTTATATGGAAGGGTTGGTTGTGTTTAGCCTCTCCTGTTTTAGCTAACACAGGAACAGAAAGAGGTTTACCGATAAGTTGTTTTGGTATAGATGCAGCAGATAGCATACTAGATATTGGAAATAAAAATCTAGAGATGATGCTATTAGCAAAGCATGGTGGTGGTGTTGGAATAGGTGTAAATCAGATAAGACCAGCAGGCTCTCCTATAAAAAACAATGGAACATCAGATGGTGTAATACCATTTATAAAAATGTATGATTCTACGATACTTGCAACAAATCAAGGTAACGTTAGAAGAGGGGCAGCATCTGTTAACTTAAATATAGAACATAACGATTTTTGGGATTGGTTAGAGATTAGAGAACCTAAAGGAGATGTTAATAGGCAATGTTTAAATATGCATCAATGTGTTATTGTTTCTAATAAGTTTATGCGTATGGTTGAACAGGGTGATGAAGAAGCTAGAAGGAAATGGGCGGCTGTCTTAAGGAAAAGAAGACAGACAGGTGAGCCATATATTATGTTTAAGGGCAATGTAAATAATCAGAATCCAGATGCGTATAAAAATAATGGTCTTAAAGTCTTTATGACAAACATATGTTCTGAAATTGTTTTACATACTGATGAATCTCATTCATTTGTTTGTTGTCTAAGTTCTTTAAATTTAGCAAAATATGATGAGTGGGAAAACACAGATTTGGTATATACAGCAACTTTATTTTTAGATGGTGTACTTGATGAGTTTATACAAAGAGCTAAATTCATGAAGGGATTTGAAAATACAATAAGGTCAGCTGAGAAAGGTAGGGCGTTAGGTCTAGGTGTTCTTGGTTGGCACACATACTTACAAGAGAAAGGTATTCCATTTGAGGGTCTAATTGCACAACATCATACAAGAAAAGTATTCTCTCAAATGAAGATAGAATCTGAGAGAGCATCTAGAGATATGGCTGAAGAATATGGTGAGCCATTATGGTGTGTTGGAACAGGTATGAGGAATACACACTTAAGAGCAATAGCACCAACTGTTTCTAATTCAAAACTATCTGGTAATGTTTCAGCAGGAATAGAGCCATGGCCAGCTAATGTTTGGACTGAGCAATCAGCTAAGGGTACATTTATTAGAAAAAACCCAACGCTAGAGAAGTGCTTAAAGAAGATAAAAATAAATAGTAAGGAAATTTGGGATAAGATATTGGAAGATGGAGGTTCGATACTAGGTATTGATGAATTAAATGATTGGGGATTTGTTGATGGTAAACTAATCAATAAAGAACAATTTGAAGGTTTTGAATCAGACTTTATTCCATTCAAAGATGTATTTAAAACATTTAAAGAATTGAACCAACTAGATTTAGTAAAACAAGCTGGTATAAGACAACAGTATATAGATCAATCTGTTTCATTAAACTTAGCATTCCCAAAAGAAGCTTCTCCAAAATGGATAAACCAAGTTCATATTGAGGCTTGGAAACAGGGTATAAAAACATTATACTACATGAGAACAGAGTCTGTTTTAAGAGGAGATATAGCCAAAGCAGCTATGGTAGATTGTATAGCCTGTGATGGTTAAATAAAAAAATAGTTTAAATTTTTAGGGAGGATTTTTTTGAAAAGTCCTCCTTTTTTTGTAATTTTGTAACAAATAAATATATATTATGATAACAACAGTTTTATTAAGATCAAAGGTAATTAATATAGCATTTTGTGCTTTAAAGAAAAGAGAAAGAGAGTTTACAGTAATACCGACTATTGAAATAGTTGTTCCAAATGACATTGAAGGTTTGTCTTTTGAAATTAGATTTTTAAAATTTTCAATGGGTATATTTTTTATAAAATGATAAGAAAGTCTTACGAATGTGAAATGGATGGTTGTAACCAAAAAGTTAGTATAAGGAGTACCTTAAGAACTGGTTCAAATAGAGGATTAAAGGTTTGTCCATCTTGTAAAATGAGATATGATAAATCAAGCCAAACTTATAAAGGCTTAGCTTTAGCTAAAAAGAAAAAAGAGGAAGATAAGGATTTGGATTGGTACTATAAACATCATATATCTAGATGTGATTCTAGTGAGCAAAGCGGTGTAAAAATATCTCATCCAACAAAGGCTAATATCTGCCATTTATTTGATAAGAGTAGGCATCCAGAGTTAAGGTATAATAGGTTAAACTTTTTGTACCTAACAATAGACGAACATGCACAATTTGATAATCTTTTATATACACACCAATTTAAGAAATTAGAAGAAGATTTTGAAACTAGTTGGAGAATAGCTATAGGAAGATTTGCTAAGATAATTCCAAATTGTTCATCAAAAACAACTTTTTACCATAAGATAAGAGATTATTTATATGGTGATGGTCACGATTTTGTACACGATAAGAGTAAATATAAAAAGTATGGCTTGGATTAATTTTGAGTATTTAGAACAAAAAAAGATGTCCGTATATGATTTTATTATATTACAGACTATAAAACAAAATAAATATGAAGATAGAGAGAAGGATATAGAAAAAATGTGTCAAAAAGTTGATATATTCTTTTTAGAACAAGAAGGTCTTGTTGATTATATAAAAGGTGATAAATCAGATTCTCAATACAAGAGAATGAGATTATCTAAAAAGGGAGATTCAATATTAGATGATATATCTACAGCTGGTGTTTTAGAAGAGGATGTAACTGTTTATAATTGGTTGGCTAAGGTTTATAAAAAAGAAGGTAAAGAGCTTGGCAATATGGCTAAGGGTAAAAGAATGTTAGCACAATTTAGAGCAGAGTCAGGGATAAGTAAAAATCATTTGGCTTACTTATGTAAAGAATTTCTAAATGATGAAGAGGCATACAAATGGTCTCAAAAACTAGAATACTTATTTTTCAAAGCACCATCTGCTTATAGTACTAGATTTGATTTAGGTGAATCTAAATTATATCAATACTACTTAAGGAATAAAGAAAAGTTTGATAACAAATTTAAAAGTATAAATAATGGAAATTAAGCAAATAAATGGTCTTGTTAAAGATGCCTTTGTAGAACTTAAAAAGTTTCAATCTGGTGAAAAACAGTTAGTTAAAACTGGATATGAATGTATTGATTCTCATATCGGTGGTTTGCTTAATGGTGATATATTACTTATTAGTGCATTAAGTGGTCATGGAAAGAGTGAGATGCTTTTTCGTATGAAGAAAAACATTTTAGATTTAAATGTAAATAGTGAGGCTGAAGATTATGTTTTCTTGGATATATCCCTAGAGATGAAGGTTTTTAATATAGTTCTTAGGGGTATACATAGAGAGATGAATAAATCCAAAAAAAAGATATTATTTGAAGAGTTTACAGAAGAGGAAAAAGAAATAGCAAAAAAGTGTTATGAATCAATGAAGGATGAAAGACAATTTATAAGTCAATCTCCTACAAGTCCTGATCAATTTTATAAAGGTTGTAAAGAGTTTTTAGATGGGATGGTCGATAAAAAAGCTGTTTTTAGCGATAGACCATGTTCTTTTGATATCTGGTGGAGATAAGAAAAAAGCCTTAGAAGATGTTGTGGAGTATATGAATAGATTAAAGTTAGATTATGAGAATGTATATTTCATAATGTTATCCCAAATGAATAGAAGTATAATGGGTAGAATATCAGAAAAGAATAATGCAGCTATTCCTAATCCTGGAGACTTGTATGGCTCTGAATTTATGACACAGATAACATCTTATTCAATTGCACTATTTAATCCATATAAGGTTGGCATAGATGAGTATATGAAAGTTAATACTAGTAGGTATGAATATTTAGCTGAACATTTTGTTAGTGAGAAAGGTAGTAAGGCTAGTTTTGATACAATAGGTAAGCTATTTTATCACGTTCTAAAGGTTAGAGAGGGTGAGGCTGTGTTTAAAGATTTATTCATTGAGGAAATGGATTTAGATAGTGATACCCTCAATAAATTAAGACAAGAGAAAATAGAAAACAAAAAAGATAATGATGTAGTAGAAGATGAAGATATAGATATTCCTGTATTCAGTAGTACTGCTCTTACTAATGCAAAGGGTGTAGAATTTAATTAATATTTTATGGACTTAAATAAAGTAATAATATTTGATATTGAGACTAATGGTATGTTAGAAGATTTGGATAGGTTACATGTTATGTCTATTGGTTATATATCTGATAATGGTAAATGGACTATTGAATCTATGAATGATGAAAGTAAGATTAAGTCATTCTTTGAGGATTCTAATAATGTAATGGTAGGTCATAATATTATTATGTATGATATACCTGCTATTGAGAAGCTTTATCCAGGTGTTAATATCAAATGTGGGGTTATTGATACTTTGCCGATTTCTTGGTATTTATATAATGAGAGAACAAAACATTCTCTAGAGAGTTGGGGAGAAACATTTGCTACATCTGAAACAAAGAAAGTAGCTATTGATGATTGGGAAAATTTATCTTATGAAGATTATGTTGAACGTTGTGAGGGGGATATTAGAATAAATACTAACTTATGGGTTAAATCATTGAATGTTTTTAGACAATTATATGATTCTGATGAGGAGATAGTTAGTGTTATAAAATATCTTAATTTCAAAACTACATGTCTAAAGAAACAAAATGAGAATCCACTTAGAATAGATACTAAACAAGCAAACAAAAATCTAGAATATCTAAATGATATAATTGAGGAAAAGAAGGAAGAGTTAAAAAAGATTATGCCATCAATACCTAAATATAAAATTGTTACAAAACCTAGTAAAGGATTGTATAAAAAAGATGGTAGTTTATCTGTAGCTGGTGAGAAATGGTTAACATATTTAGATGGGTGTGGCTTACCAAGAGATTATGATGGAGAAATAAAAGTATTGCATAGTGAAGAGGAACCTAATCCAGCATCTACAATACAAATAAAGGATTTTCTAACAAGCAAGGGGTGGAAACCTAAAATATTTAAAGATGGTGCTAATGGTAAAGTTCCACAATTAAGAGATGATAATAAAAATCTTTGTAAAAGTGTATATAAACTTATTGATAAATACCCAGAATTAGAGGCTTTAGATGGGTTATCTGTGGCTCAACATAGGTATGGTATACTTAAGGGTATAATTGAGAGTGTAGACAATAATGGATATGCACCAGCACAGGCTAATGGTTTTACAAAAACATTTAGGTTAAAGCACAAAAAACCATTTGTAAATTTACCAAAACCAACTCAGCAATATGGTGAATTAATAAGATCCGTTATAATAGCACCAGAGGGTTATTCTGTTATTGGTAGTGATGTTGGTTCATTAGAAGATAAAACTAAGCAAATAGCCATTTATTCCTATGATAAGGAGTATGTGGAACAAATGAATACTAAAGGTTTTGATGCACACTTAGATATTGGGCTAAGTGCAAAGATGTTTTCAAAATCTGAAGTTAATTTCTTCAAGTGGTATAAGTCTTGGGAAAAAGATAAAAACGAAGAACTGATACCTGAGGACTATAAAAATGCAACAATGTTGCAAATGGAAGAATTATATGGTAAACTTACTAAAAAAAGGCATGTAGCTAAAACAGTTAATTATGCATGTACATATGGTGCTGGTGCAAATAAGATATCAGAATCAGCTAAAATACCTGTAAAAGAAGCTGAAGGAATTATTGATGCATATTGGAAAAGAAATTGGTCAGTAAAACAATATGCTGAAGATAGGAAGGTTAAAAATGTAGATGGTAAAGATTGGGTATATAATCCATATAGTAAATTGTGGTTATACCTAACTTCTGATCATATTAAGTTTTCAGCTTGTAACCAGAATAGTGGTGCTAAATTCTTTGATACATGGGTATATTTCATGATGCAGTATGGTATAACCCCTTCAGCACAATTCCATGATGAAGTTTTGCTTTACGTTAAAAAAGGGGAAGAAAAACAAGTAAAAGAAAATTTACATAAAGCAATGGAAAAAGTAAACAAGGCTTATGAACTACCTATAATATTAGAGGTTGATGTATTGATTGGAGATAATTATGCAGAAGTCCACTAAAAATATTGGAATATTTAAAATAAATTAATACCTTTGTAGAATGGATATAAAAAAACTTGCAAAAACTTATATAAAAAATGGATTCTCTGTAATTCCTTGTGGAGAAAACAAAACACCTTTGATACCAAATTGGGGGAAATTTCAAATATCACCTATGGGATTAGATGAAGTTGATTCTAATTTTAGGAAAGCTAGGTATTTAGGTGTTTTGACAGGTGGTAGGTCTAGATTGTTTTGTATAGACTTTGATTTAAAATACGATTTAGCAAATGATTTGTGGGATAGATATAAAGAATCTGTTCCTAATTCTATACTAAAAAAAGCTTATATACAGAAAACAAAGAATGGTGGTTATCATATGGTATTTATGGTTCCAAAAACTAGATTATTTGGAAATCAGAAATTTGCATCTAGGGTAACAACTGAATATGAGAAACATGAAACTTATATGCATGCTTTTAGTAATCCAGACACTAGAGCAAAGGCATTAAAAATAGCAGGAAATGATAAATCTAGAGTATTAATAGAATCTAGGTCAGGTACAGAAAAAGCTTGTGGTGGTTACTTTATTATAGCACCATCACCAGGATATGAACATGTTTATGGGAAAATGCAAGATATATCAGAATCTGAGTATGATATTCTTGTAGAAGTGGCACGATCTTTCAATGATGTTTCGTTAAAAGAGCAAGGTTATAAAGTCTACGATTCCCCTGATAAATGGGAAGTATCTCCTTTTGAACACTTTAACCAACAAGGAGACTCAATTGAAATACTTATTTCAAATGGGTGGGAGGTTGTAAGTGATAACAACAAAACTTCAAGGCTTAGAAGGGCAGGCCACACCCACTCTAAGTCCTCAGCTTTGTATGATAAGGATACTAAAATATTCAATTGTTTTAGTACATCTACTTCATTTGAAGTTGATAGGGGATACAACCCAACAGGGGTTTTTATTGAGGTAGAATGTGATGGCAATGCAAAAGAAGCTTATGGTAAGCTTATAGAACTTGGATGGGGAATAAAAAGATAAATTATGGAATTAGATATAGCAATAAAAGATTTTATTGATTCTACTTATATTACAACAAAGAATCAATTACAACATGTAAAAAATAACGATTGGTCTAGTGATTCATTAAGATTTACAGACAAAGAAAGACAACACGATTTACAAGTGTTACTAACAGAAACTAATCTAGCTAATGCAAAAAGTTTATATGATATATGTAATAAAGATGTATCTCATAAAACTGTTAAAGAAGTTATGAAAGATTTTTTAGAATTTCAACGCATTTATAAAGTGAGAGGGGAAAACTATCTTAGATCATATGATTGGTCTAACCAGATAAATTTAGAGGAAGATGAAGATGAAGATTCAATTGGTGCTAGAGAAATAAAATTCCAAGATGGGATAAATAAAAATATAAGAAGCTTTACAGAAAAAGTTAGAAAAGTTAATGATGGTGAAACAGTTAAGTCTATAGATTTGAATATACTAAATAATGCTCCTATACCACTTGTTATGAGTGAAATGATGGAAAATAGACATCCTGAAATTTTAGAGTATGTTAAGTATAAAGAAGAAAAAAGAAATAAGAATGATTAAAGTAGAAGATATTGTAGATTTTAAACAGGAAACTGTTAAAGAGATTACACAATGTTGTAAGAAGTTAGATGCATTGTGTATGGAGTATTCAGAAATAGAAGGTATAAGTGCTATATCTGATTTGGAAATATTGAAAAGAAAATTTGTTGGTGAATTCCAGTATTTTGCTAAATTATTTAGTAATGTTAAAAAATATAAGGGTGCATCACATACATATCTAGAGGACCAGAGAAAGCAAATAAAGGCTGAGGGTATAAATCTAATAATGGTTGATAAAAAGAATATAACAGCAGCTAAGGAATTAGTTTATGATACTGAATTTTATAAAGAAAGAATAGAGGTTATACAAAGTCTTATAAAGTTTTTTATAAAAACAGAGAATATGTATGACTATTATACATCTGTATTTCAATCAATTATACAAAGTGTTTCGATAGCATCTAAGGAAAAAATAATAAATTAGTATGTGGGAATTAAGAGACTATCAGAGGAGGGCTATTGATGAGGGCTTGAATTATCTTAATGGTTCTTATTCACAACCAGTTATAATAACGCTTCCTACAGCAGCAGGTAAGAGCTTAGTTATAAGTAAATTAGCTAAAGAATGGGACAAACCATGTTTGGTATTGCAACCATCTAAGGAATTATTAGATCAGAATATAAAGAAGCTTATTGATTTCGGAGGAGATGCTACTATATATAGTGCTAGTGCTGGTGAAAAAGAATTGTCTAAGCTAACTTATGCAACTTTAGGTAGTATTAAGGATATAGCAGATAGGATAAAGAAAATGGGTGTTGATACTGTTTTAATAGATGAGGCACATAAAAGCTATTCTCCTGAGCCAGGTTCTATGTTTTATAAATTTATGAAAAAACTCGGTGCTAAAAAGGTAATTGGTTTTACAGCCACGCCATTTAGATTAAAGCAATATATGGAAGGCAGTAAATTGATGATGCTACATAGGACTAGACCCTCTTTTTTCAAAAAGATGTTATTTACTGTTCAGGTAAAAGAAATGATTGATAATAAATTTTGGACCCCAATAAGGTATTACGAACATGAGTTTGATGATAGTAAACTTGACCTAAACTCGACAGGTAGTGAATATACCCAAGAGTCTATTGATGAGGCTGTGTCTTCACAAAAGATTAATGAGACAATGCTTGATATGACAAAGAAGTTGTTAGAGCAAGGTACAGCTAGAGGTATAATACTTTTTATAAATTCCGTATATAATGCAGAACTTATGGCTAAAAAACTAGGTAGTGATGCTGCTATAGTTCATGCTAAAACCCCTATTAAAGAAAGGGATAAAATGATAGAGGACTTTAAGAATGGTAAGATAAAAGTTATGTGTAATGTTAGTGTACTTACAACAGGTTTTGATTATCCAGAATTGACTCATATTATAATGGGTTATCCTACTAATTCTTTGAGTCTTTATTACCAAATAATAGGAAGAGTTACAAGAATAGCTGAAGGTAAGAGTAAGGCTTTCTTTATTGATTTATGTGGTAATGTAAAAAGATTTGGAAGGGTAGAGGATTTGGTTATAGAAAGTTATCCTGGTGAAGGTTGGGCAGTTTTTTCAGGAAATAAAATTTTAACAAATAAATATCTTAACACAGTAGATAAGACAAAATCCGATATAGATAAATCAATAGGCGGTATAAAAATAGGTAAAACTTGGCCATGGGGAAAATTTAAGGGCAAACCTTTGGAGGATGCCCCTATCAACTACATAAAATTTATTTTATATAAAAGTGGTATGGATTTTAATGCTCCTCATATGTTTGAACTTAAAAGGAGCTTAGAATCAGTTTTAGCCAAATAAATTAGAATTTCCCTTGCCTAGAAGCTAAAGTCCAATCAAGAATGTTTCTGTTGGCTCCAATAGTTAGAGTATCTACTATAACATTTGTTCCAGAATCGGCTTCAATATTAGCTATGCCTTCATAAGATACATAACCTGTTGCACCAGCTCTAAAATGACATTGAACAGAATCTACTGAAATAAAAGTGCCATTTATTAAGGTAAAATCTCCTAGTAGTGTTCCTTCTGGCCCATCTAATTCAAGAGCATGGTCAGAGCCATCTATCTCAATCCAATTATCTAATGTACCAGACCAGCACTGATCAACATCATAAGAATCATCACCTGCATTCCATACAACTGTATTAGATACATTAACGTTTCCACCAAAAAACTCTATACCATCATCTTGGTTTCCAACTACCTCAATATTTTCAATTGTAGTACCATTACCAACTCCACCAAGTGTTAAGCCATTTATTTCGTTACCTTCTCCAATATTTGCTCCTCCATGACGAATTGATATATAACGTAATACACCTGAATTATCTGATGGATTATTACCTCCATATAAACCATTTTGGTCAGATGCTGGAATACCTTCAATTTGAACTGATAGAGCATCAGCTGAAATTGGTGCATTACCTAAAACAATTAACCCTCCCCACAATCCACTAAAATCAGGTTCCAAGTTAGGAGAAACAAATCCTCCCACTTCAATTTCATCAGCTATACTTGTAAAAATAATAGGATTTTCATAAGTTCCTTCAGCCATTAATTTAGCTCCTCTTGCAATGATTAAAGCTGTAGCATTGGCTCCTGTTCCTACTTCTCCTTTAATAATTGTTCCAGGTTCAATAGTTAAAGTTACACCACTTAAAACTGTAACCCTACCTCCTAAAATCCAAATTTTGTCAGAAGTTAAAGTGGTATTCTCTGAAATATTACCAATTAAATAATTTTCTTCTGGGGAATCATATTCACATGTTCCATTATCTTTCTTAGCCTCTTCGTTGTAGTTGTTTGCTAAAGGGTCAGTACATCCTTCTTTCTTACAAGAAGAAAATAATAAAGATAAAATTGCTATACTTAAAATAATTTTTTTCATTATATAGGGGATTCTTGAACTACTACTTTTGATTTCATTAATTCAACAAAATCATTTATCATTTCTTGTGTTATACCATCCATTGAGTTATAATCTAACTTTTGTTCTGTAGTCTCTAGTACTAAAGATAGTGATATATAGTCTAAAGCTATATTTTCTGGATAATTTTCAATTAATACAGAGTAACTATCTCCCAATAGAGCAAAAAAATTAGAACAAATATCTAACTCATTATCAGAGGCATTATTTAAATCTAAAATAAAAAATCCTCCATCTGCTGTAGATCCATTAACTTGATTAAAATCTACTAAGCTACTTTTTCCTTGAAGTATACTAATTGCCATATTAAATAAAGTTTGGTGTTATTAAATTTGTATCAACTATTAAACCTGTAGGTGATAATACATCTGTCACATTGGCAGCATCTAAAGGTTTAGTTGATCTTGTATTATGTATTTGTGTATTTATTCCAGGTACAAATCCAAGAATAAAAAATCCTGTAGTATTTGCTCCAGAATATAAACAATTATAGAAATATGATTCACATGTAGTTGTTTGCATAGATACTGCTGAATTGTTTGTACCTCCGCTGTAGAATAAGCAATCTTGGAAGTATGCTTTTGCGGTAGTTGTTAAAAATGCAACAGATTCTAGAGGAAGACCTACATTTGTATTTATTAATGTTGAATTTTTAAATATTGTAGTTCCTCTAGTAAGTACTACAGCTGCATAATCAGAGATAATGTTTCCATTCATTTTTATTGTTGGATTACCTCCGTTTGTACCTATATACATACCTCTATTTGCCCCTCCATAAATATTACCATTTATTTCTATAGTTCCATTTCCAGCATTAGTATTAAATGCTGCTGATATACCTCCATTGTAAGCTGGTTCTTCGTTAATTAAATCACCATTAAATTTTATAGTACTGTTAGCTCCCCATGAATCAACTTGTATAACCATTTCAAAATTACCAGTATTATTACTATTTGCTGATAAATAATTTTCTGGACAGTTTACAATTATATCTTTTTCTCCTAATCTAAAATTATATGTTCTAGACCATCCTCTAATATAATTTTTTATATTAATTATAGATCTACCTCCATAACCTCTTACAGATAGACCACTACTATTATTATAAGATTTTGTTTCTATTTTATTACATGAAAACGTAAAATTAGAATTGTTTCCACCATCAAATACAGCACAAGAGCTTGAATCTATTCTATCCATTTCTATATAGATATCTGTATTAGCTCCTGTTAAAAAGATAAAAGGTTGTTTTCCTGTTATAGGTTCATCTGAGTCATCAAAAATAGCATGACCAAACATTCTCATTTCTAGTGAGCCATCTTGATCAGCAAAAAATTGACTAGTAATTGTAACACTACCTTTAAATATTACACCAGGCATGCAGTAAAAATCTATATAGTTTTTAATAGCTAAATTTTCAGCTTCATATATTCCAGGTTTAAAAATTACTAAAGCTCTATTGTATTTAGTAAGTGGACCATTTTCAGCTTCCCATGCAAATATTTTTCCAAGAACTCTTTCTTCACTAGGACTTGTTCCGCCTTGACCACCAGCATATCTCTGAAATGGTTTGTCTGTTCTACCAAATTCTGCTGTTAAGTCATCTCCTTGTTCAGGATCAACTACAGCTACACGATTTTCATACAAACCTGCAAATTCAGAACCACCTCCTGGTGTAAAGCCTTCTAATTCAGATGCTATTTTTGTATCTACATAAGAAACAACTTCATCTGATAACTCATCTAAATCAACAAATCTAGGAAATCTATTGTATTTATTTGTTTTACCATATCTAAGCCTAGGTATTCTATTCCCATCTCTGTCTTCAACTTCGTCTATTGCCATTTTAAAATAATTTATTTTGTTATATGATTTAATTTATGCTTTTCCTTTCTTGTGTACTTCTTTTTATTAATATACACATTTGGACGAGTTGCGTTTTTTATTTCTTGATATGTTACTTGGATTTTCTCCATTTACTTGCCTCTATAGCTCTGCCTTGTTTTGATGCTTTACTTTTAGCTGACTCCCTTGATTTAGAGTTACCACAAGTATAATGATATTTTTTACCAGATTTACCATACCTAGCAAAACATCCTTTAGTATCTTTACCTGTTTGTACTGGCATTGTTAATCCGCTAAGTTAAATAATGTTTTCTGATTAAAGTGTTTATAGGAGTTGATTTGTTTATCTAAATCTCCCAATTGTTGTTTCCTTTTGAGTATAGTATTTTTTCTTAATTTCTTAGAAAATTCCCACTCTCCAGTTTCTTCATCAACATAGAATAAACTACCAACTAGGGATATGGGCTCTATAGCTTCTATGGTTCGTATAGCTACAAGAGGAGATTTTGCTTTAGCAATTAATTCTCTAGGTATACCAAGAAGAGTTGTTGTATTATATTCTGATACTGTTCTTAAATATGTATATTTAGCAAAATCCTCTACAAATGTGTTATCTTCGTCATCATCTCCATCGTCTAATGAGAAAATTAATTCACCAAGAAGAAGTAATACTCCCATCAAACCAAATTCATAAACTGATCTTCTTACATTTGTTTTTTGGTCCTCTTTTAATCCTTTAAATACTTCTCTTATTCCTTTATAATCATTTTTTCTTATCCCAGAAATATATTCACCAATTAAACCGAACAAAGATGTATAATGACCCTCCTCAAATTTATTTAAATCAAAATTATATTGTCTACCTTTAAATCTCTTAGTTAATAATATTGGTAACCAACCAGAGTGCATCATTACGGTATTCAAAAGAACATTTCTTTGAGCCATTGTTTGGTCTATCTCATTAATTACACCATCAGCTCTTTCATTTATCTGTCTTGTTCTTCTAGATATTTCTTTAGATATTTTTTTAAATTCCTCTTGTGGATTTTGAAATTTATCAGCAAATTTAGAATTATATTTAACTGCTCTATCTGTAATCTCTATGTTATCGTATAAAGAATCTTTAGCATATTTTTTCCACCTACTTTCAATTCCTTTCCGGCTAATTGATTCATCTTCAAGCATCATCTTTCTTTTGAACTCGTTAAAATCCATAAACTTACCATCAACAAATCTAGTATCCATTAAAGTGAGTACTAAATTCCTTTGAGTAATAGGAACGTTTGCTAATTTTGATAAGGAATAAGCTGATCTACCCAAAAAACGCATAGTCCTAGAGAAAGAAGAATTTTCTATCTTTGTTCTAAAGTCTGATAACCCAAAATGTTCTGTAAGTAAGAATATTTTAGATTTTTTATCTACTACGCCAGATTCTTTAATATAATCGCCCATTAATTTACTTGTAACTGAGAAAGCTCTATTAGCTGAATCTGGACTATATAAATCTTTTGCTAACCTATCTGTGAAGTTAGTTAGTACACCAGTTGCTGCTGATGTAGCATCTACTATTGGGTTAAATGCTAAGTTTGAAAATCTAACAAATCCTTGGAAAGCATTTATTACACTTGTGAAGTCAACTTTTCGGCCTAAAATACTAGTTGTCATATTTAGGCTTTGGGTGATTCCATACAAATGATAATCATTAAATTGTTTTATAAACTTGTAATAATTTGATGCTTGTCCTTTTTTACCAATTTTTAATCTACCAGATACCCCACCTCTTTTTTTAAATTTTTGTTGTGATATTTGATACTGTATAGCTATTAAATCTCTTTCTAATCTAACTCTTTCTTTGTATATATTAGATTGTTTGAAATTTAGAAGAGCAGCTTGAATAACATTATTAGATTGCTCTTCTTGAGTTTTTAATTTTTGTTGAAAATATTTTGGTATTACGTTAATACCTAATTCTTCAGATAAATTACCTAAACCTTCTATTTGTTCACCATACGTTTTTTCATCAACTCTGTTTGTTAATAAATCCTTAATTGCATCTTTTGTTGTTGAAATAGCCTTTGTTGATGCTAAACCTGTAATCTTTTCTAATTGAGTTAAAGACATTTGAGGTCTCATATATGGGTTAACACTTCCAACATCTTTATGATTTTCAATAGTCATCTCATTAAGTAGAATCATTTGTTTTAACAAATCAAATTCTTCTTTGTTTTTTGTTGCAACTAAACCTTCTATCCCACTTGTTTCACTATTTATATAATCTTCTTTTTTAATACCATATCTTTCAAAGAATTCATCATTAAGATATTTAGATAATAAAGGTTTTTCGTAGTAACCATCTTTTTTGTAATTTTTATTTACAAACTCTGCTTTATTAACATCTTGAAGCCATGTATAATCAGGGGTTATCTCTATAAATTCTAAAGCTGGATACTTTTCTATTAAGCTTTCTTTTTTAGTTTGATCAAATAAGTCAGATGCTTTTATTTTACCACTTTTAATATCGTTAATAACAGTTGTGTATCCAACAGGCTCAAATCTTTGGAAATAACTACTTACATTTGCTTTAGCGTACTCGTCTTTAAGTATTTGGATAATCTCATTATTGGTTTTATCTCTTAACTTTCCGCTAGTGTACATATCATCTATGAAGCTTTCAAAACCTGGCTTTATTCTTGATCTCTTACCTCTTATGATATCTTCTACTTGATAGCCAAACTCTCTAACCCTTCTCTTTTTCTCTTCAGGCATATGCTCTAAAGCAAAATCAAATAGTGTTTCCCCAGATTCTTCTAACATCATATAAAAATCATCCGTAAGAACTCTAACTGTTTGAGCCATTTCGAACTCCTCTTCAAAAAACTCTTTTGGAAGCTCTAATGCTCTTCTAGTAATTATAATTTCATTTTCTATTTCACGAATAGCTTTCTGTGTTTTGCCATCCATGTTATAGGCATCAGTATTTATTTTTTCTTTGTTATCTCTATTTTGTCTTAGAAGTGCTTTTCTTTTTCTTTGTAGTTCAGTATATTCATCTAATAAATCTTGTTTTTGTCTTTTTTCAGATGGGTCTTCAATCCTATCTACAAATCTTTTTACTCTAGCATCAAATGTTTCTGTTTCACCTAATGTTTCATAAAATCTATCATTTAAACCTATTGATGAATTAGATAACATCCAACTAGAAGAATTTCCAAATTTTCTTTCTTGCTCAAGTAATTTTTCTTTAAAAGCTAAAGATGCATTTGAAGACTTTTCTTCTGTTCTTAGCATCTCTCGATATATCATATTTAAATTTGACATATCTAAGGCTAATCTAGAATCATCTAACAAGTTTTCTTTAGTCATACCTTCGGCTAATGTTATAATATCGCCTGTGTACCCACTATCAACTTTATATGGTAAAGCATCTTTTTCTTCCTGTGTTAATTCAGTATATTTAACTACTCTTAGTCCTTCTTTTAGATTTCCATACTCATCATAAGCATCTCTAAATTGTCTAAACTCTCTTAACATATCTAGCTCTGCTATTCTTTCTCCTTCTGTTTGAGAGCTTTTATCTATAGTTCCATCTGGCTTTCTAAACTTTCTATTCTCAGCAAATCTTCGACTACTCATGTTTTTTAATACAGTCCTTGTGTAGTCTGATAGACCTGCTCTATCATATACTTCTTTCTTTTGTCTTTCGTATTCTTCTGTCATTGGCTTTTCTCTTAAAGCCTTTTTTGCTTCAGAAAACTTATCTCTAAATTCTGTTAGTTTAGAATCGTTGTTTAGAATCTCTTTTACTGTTTCTTTATTATCTCTTCTCTTTTTTATTTCTTTAGGATCGACCTCTAATATTTCTGCTAATATTTTTACACGTTCAGCTTCCAAGTCCTCATCATACTTAACCCAATTTATAGGTGAAATATAGTAATAAGAATTTTTACCATCACTTGTCTTCATTACAATATTTTGTTGATATTTTTGAAGACCTCTTTCGTATATATTTCTAATTATTGGATTTGCTACTGAAATTGTTTCCTCATTAGCTGTATCGTATAATTCTTGAGCTTTTGCTGTTGCTAATCCAATTAAAGCATTATTCATATTAGTGGCAAGACCAAAAGTGGAGGAAAAGAAGGTTAAATCAACCATTCCACCCTCTACTTGAGCTAAAACTTGATTTTTCTCTTCTTCAGTTAATGACCTGCCCTCTATCTTTTCTTCAACTAATTGTCTAACATATGCCTTATTATCTGTTTCCATTTTTGGAGTAACTCGGCTATGCTTAGAATCTACTTCTTCAATAGATTTAATTGTATCCTTTATTTTTTTCTTTATTAAGGCATCCCCTTTATAATCTATTTTTTCTAGCTTTAGTCTTGCAGAACGTAGTAAAGGCATTATGTTGGAATCTAATGCTAATAAAGTTATTGAATCAGTTGTAGAAAATAATTCATTATTTTTTTCTGATTCCGCTATGTTTTTAGCTACTTGATTTTCTAGTGTATTTGCTGTTGCTATTATGGTAGATAAGGAGCTTAGTATGTCAGACGTTGTCATATCATCGTGTATCTTATCTAACTTAGATTGATTAGGTACTGGTTTATTAAGTATTTGTGTGTGTAAATCTGTTAAAGTTCTTCTTAATGCTTGTAACTCAGAATCCAAATTAGCTGGGTCCTCTTCTGTTGCATTATAGAAAAAATCTAAACTAGAAAAATCAACATTAAAATCAGTTATATTATCATTTAATATACTTTGAGCAATTTTCCTGTTAAGGTCATTTATTACTTGTCTATTATAATCACTTGACCTTCCTAATAACCAATTTGTAAAAGTATTCCAAAGGTTTCTTAGTTTTTGTGTTAAAGTTACCTTTTCCTCTGTTTTTCCTTGCTCTAAAAACTGTTCTTTTATTTCTCTTGCTAATACTTTACCTAAAACTTCTTTCCTAACCTGATCTTCTAATTTATCCCCTTGATAAATGGGATTGCCATTTTCATCCTTTTGTTTGCCATATAGGTCTCTATAGTATTCTGAATACTCTTTATATTCTTGTGTAAGATGTACATTTGCTAGAGCAGTTATAATACTATTTTGCTCATTGTAAGAAGCAATAGCTATGTGTGCTACTTCTTCTGTTAAGTCATCAGTTATATCTCTACCCTCTGATAAAGCTACAACTTTATTTGCTAAATCGGCTATAGCGTTTATATCTGGGTCTTTTCCGTATTTTGTTTTATAATTTTTTCTATATTCCTCTAATGTTGTTGTAGAGAATCCCATTCTCTCTAAGAATGAAAATAATGAAGCTTTTATATTATTTACTTCCTCTGGATTTGAATCCTTTTTTTGACCAGCTTTTAATGGTCTTGGGTTAATAAATTTAGCTTTATATCTAGATATTAAAGAATATGAATTTATAAAGTTGTTATCTTTTATTTTTTGAGGTATATCCGCATCTCTAAATACTTCTATTGTCCCATCTTCCCTAACACCAACTACATAGTCTTTTGGGGATGGCATTTCTATTTCACCATCTTTGTTCACATAGACATTACCCATACCCATTTCAACCATTGCTTCGAACATAAAACCTTTGGCCATTGTTTTTTGGGTAGTTCTAAAATTACCTTTACCTTTTAATCTTGTAGAGTTATCTTCTTTTACCACTTTTTTAGGTGATAAAAATCCTTGTTCAATTTGAGAAACAATAAAGCTATTCATTGTTCCTTTTGAAATATCAAACTTAGCCTTTGGTAAAAATATATCGTTTTTTGGATGTTTAAAACCAATTGTTACTGGTCCTTTTTGACCATCTAATATTAAACTCTCTATATCTTCAAAGACCTCTCCTTTACTATCTTGATAAAATACTTTTGGTTCTTTTGTATCATATACATTATTCTCAGCATCTTGGAATAATTTTTCCATGCTATCTGTATAAGAACTAGTCAATACATTAGCAGCTAAATCATTAGTTCCTACAAATACATTTGTTTGTATTTCTTCGAATAACTTAGATTTCTGCCCATTTGGAGCAAGAACTTCAGTTATGTTATTATTTGAATCTCTTTTAATTGAACAAGCCATATTCTATTATCTATTTTTTTTGGTTTTTAGCAATCTCCTGTACGCTCTAGGGTTAGACCAGAGGGCGAAACACATGGTGGTGTTGGACAGGTTTCATTATTTGCATAATAATTTGACCCATTAAACTTTGTGCTACCATATTCTGCACAAAATACAATTTGAGTAGGGAATTTTGTAAATGGAATAATATATTCTATAGTAGTACCTGTTTCATCTGTATATGTAAAACTACCATCAGCTGAAGAAGATGTGGCATCTACTGTTAAAGAATATTGAAATGTCTGTGGTTCTGGTGTAGGATTTGTTGCAGGTATTATAGGACATTCTTTTTCTTCATAACCACACATTAAATCCTTTTCAGGTTCACATGGTGGTTCGTTAAAATCTCCAAAATCATTGAATATATCTTGGTATGATCTCCTATTTTTAATAATTACCTTTTGTCCAACTTTGGTTCCATCAATATCTAAAGAAGTTATATTGAACCCATCAACTCTTTTTATCCTATAGATATTACCCTTATCATCTGTTTTCTTGTGGTGCTTAACTACTTTATATAAAATAGAAAAGTTACCCACTTGGATAACATCTCCAACACTTAGAGACTCTCTTGTTCCAATGTAGGATATTCCTTTTTCCTTAAAAATCTTAGATGTTAATTTTGTTACACCAACCCTTACAGAGGAGACCATTTCTAAGTTATTGAAGGATTTTTGAACTCCTTGCAATCTATTAGACCTCATTATTATTTTATCCCCCTCTTTTTCCATAGCCACAAATTTAAGTAATTATGTCTTGAATTTAAAATTGATTATTAATCATACTATGATTGACATTCAACTTTATTTCTAGTTTCTTCTTCTGTTGGAGTAAGCATTTCAAAAGACGATTCTATAGCTGTAGCTACTTCGTTTTTATAATTTGTTATTGTGTTTGGTATGTTTTTTATGGATGGAATTTCCATTTGAAAAGCTACTACAGGAGATATTGCATCTTCGGATGTTAATTCTGTTCTAACCCACTCATTTCCTTTATTATCAGTAATAGTTTCTATGTTTTCACCTCTTTCTTTTTTAAAGAAATCAATTGTTTTTTCATACCTTTTTAGTATACCTTGATAATCTTCGTCTATATCTTCTATACTAAATTCATCGATATCTGCTATTTCTTCATACTGATCAGGTTGTTGTAATGTTTCAGGGTATACATTATATTCTGTAGTATATACAGTGTAATCATCCTCATATAATACGTTAATACCTTGATTTTCTAAAGTTGTGGATATACCTTCAGACCATATGAAATCAAAATGATATTCTCTTATAGCATCATATATTTTATCTTTATCTAGTCTATATGTTTCTGTTTCTTCATCTATTAATTCGGCTATATCTTCCAATTCTGGGAGTAAATAATCGTAGTAGGAAGATTCTTTAAATTCATCCCAAGATTCTTTTGTAAATAAGTCCTTATCTTTTAACTCAGAATAAATTTCGCTAGAATCATTGTCAGCGTAAAAATCGGCTTCTTGGTTAACAAAATCATCTATATTAAATTGATTAATTTTATCAGTAGGAATTGCTTCAAAATCAGTAGAGTTAGCATTAAAAACGGTGTGGTCTTCTCCTAGGTATTTTATAATATCACCATTTTCTAATTCATCGGTATTCCTACTGCTCACTATGTCATAAGGTTGTAAATTAAATTCATCAGCTGACATATAGCCTTCAATTAACGCTAATGTTCTAGGTGTTGGTATTGCTAGTGTTTCCATACCTAATTCTGCGTTTCTTTTAATTTCCTCTCTTAATAAACGCTCTGTATAATTTTTACGGTGAGCAATGAATTGTTTATCTCTTAAACTTGCGTTGTCAAGTAGGCTATTTTTTAAGTTTGGTAAATCTTTTTTAGCGTTGAAGTATTTAGTGTATAATTGTTTATCTGGCTTAATTCCAGGTAAAATATTTTTTTCATAGTAGGAAACAGCATCTTCTAGTGAGGTAAATATTTCTCTACCTAATCTATACTCGTATGATTTTTTTTGCTTATTAAATTTCTCTGTTATAAAGCTATAGGGCATTAGATAACCTTTGCCTTCTAGTTGATAATCTTGCACTTCTACTGGTTCTATTTTTTCACCTAAAGCTAAAGATACTAATGATTTAGCATAGCCCTCTTGTTCTTTTAATCTTCTTTGTACTTTTTCTTTTTGTTTTTCTATAGCATCAAAGCCTCTATTTTCTTTTTTTGCTTCCTCTATTGCCTTATTTAGGTTTTTTATAGCCTCTTTGTCCTCATTAATTGATTTAAATGCCTCTGATATGTCATTATAAAGGTCTTTAACTATATACTCCTCACTACCCTCAAAGCTAGAATCAATATCATTGATTAACTTTTCTGTCTCTTTTATTTTTTTATAAATAGGCTTTTGTTTAGAATTTAAGTCCTTAGGATTATTTTCATAGTTAGTTAGAACCATGTCTACAGCCTTAGCTTTTTGATAAGAGTCCGATTGCATTTCAGCAACATAAACATCTTTTGTTCCAGCTTCTCTCCAAACTCTAGTGTGACCAAACTGCCCACTATTTATCTTTCTAGTTTTATTGTAGTTTTCAATCCAATTATTCGTCATCTCTAAAGACGGTGACATAAAGTATGCTTCCTCTTCTATATTCTCTGGTGTTATTCTAGAGTTTCTATCTACAACGTAGTTTATGCCAGATTCTCTATTTGTTGTAACTCTAAATTCTATACCATCTAAATTCTTTTCAAAATCTCTCTTAAAGTGCCCGTCTATTTGATGATCGAGTTTTGAGTTATAAATATTTGTACTAGAAAATCCAACATCCACTCCTACATTGTCTGAACCATAATCTGAATAGGTTGTACTTTCTATGACATCTAGTGGCATTATTCTAGCGTTCACTTCTCCTCTAAATTCATCAAAAGGTATTTGTGTTTTTCCTCTAAAGCCTTCTAAATTTAAGACCTCTCTAATTATTGCTTTTTCAATTGCTTTTGTTGTAGGTTGTTTTAAAATTTGATTAATTGTTTGAATATTAACCATTTTACCTTTTTTCTTAGCAAACATCTCATCTAATAATGGTTGTATTGTGTATTCAGATGTTTGGAATTTAGTGCCACTTAACATGTCAATAGCGACAGCTTCAGCAAATTGTTCTAGGGTTATATTCTCTAGCTCTTCTGCTGTGTATTGTGTGATTCCTAAAGCGTTTTTAATTGAGTTCCATAAATCAGTCAGCCATTCTCTAATAGCAGATTTTCTTTTTTTGTTGACTACTAATTCTCCCTTATCACCAATTAGTTGTGTTAAGGCTTCTTCGTATAATCTTTCACCTTCTAAATTTGGTTGAGATTCTTTTACTTTATCTATATACTCTTGACCCTGTTCTTGTACTAACTGTATTCCTTTTCTATAAAGGTTTGGTCTATTTTCTTTGGCCCAAAAATTAAATAGGTGGCCAAACTCATGTATTTGTGTATTTAGTATTCTTGGGTTGTCTGTATTTAAATATACATCTCCATTGTATACAAATCCATTAGGGGTAATAGTTAAAGATTCGGTAGATAATGATAAATTTATTGGGTCATACACAATACCAAAGGAATCCATAACTTCTTCCTCTAGCCTATCTCCTATAAACTTATCTAAAATTGATACTGTATTTGGATCAAAAACTAGATACTGTGTAGTGGTTCCTATAGGGTAATTTTTTTCATATGTATTTTCTAATATTAATCCTTTTATTTGACCATTTTTCTTTTTCTCTAGTAAATCATCATATCTTTCTTGTCCTATTACTTCAATCAACTCCTGTGTTCCTATAGGTGTTGTTTTTTTCATGTCTATAGTCTCAAAACCAGATTCATCTATCTTAGCCTTAAATAAGGTAGAGCCTTTGAACATACCTGAAAAACCAGCTGCTATAGTTTTGTTTCCAAAATAAGCCCCTGATAATAACTCTCCATATTTTATCTGATTTTTAAAATCTTTTTTCTTAAGATTTTTAGCTGGATTTTGAGTTCCATGCCATGCTACTATTTGTTTTCTTACCTCCTCTGTTAATCCGATTTCTTCTAATTTAGCATCTATCTCTTCAGAAGTCATTGAATAAACGTTGTTTGCTAATCCTGTTTCCTCTAACTTAGATAGAACTGCGTCTGTTAAAGCTTTTGGTGTAACATTTACTCTCTCAAGTTCTTGAGTTTGAAATAAAATAGTTGTAGGAGATGTCTCTGCTTTTTCTAATCTCTCATTAAACTCTTGGAAAGACATTTTTTGAGAGTCTAAACCATTTTGATATTTGTCTAAAATAGCTTGTGCTTCATCTTGGTTGTATTCAAAGTTCTCTATAGCTGTATTGTATACAGGTCTATTTACTTCACTTATTTTTAAATAGATGTCAGCATTTAAAGATTTTCCAACTTTTCTATATAGTATACCTTCATTATTTACAAACATATCAGATTGAGGGTTTGTAATAACATAATTCCCATCAACTACTATTTCTGATTTATATGCTTGAATAGACTCTGGGTTATTAATAGCTTGAGAATCTTCTAGTAAATACCCTTCGCCATTATTAAACATAAATTCGTAGGAAGTTCCTTTTTTAAGCTTTAAATAATCTTCTAACTCTTGTTGCATTTCAATACCATCAAGTGATGATATATACCCATCAATTTCAATGTCGGAGCTAGTAAATTTAAATTTAGATAAAGTTTCTCTATATATTGGTGTATCGTTTAACTTTTCATTTAATACATAATTATAGAAATCAGACACAAAATCTGTTTTAAGGTAAACCTCATCTGTTCTAATTGTAGATAGTTTTCTATAATCTTCTTTTTGAATTGGATTGTGATCAAAAACTAATTGATACAAAGATATCTCTTCTTGAAATTCAGAGACTATTCCAGTTTCTCTAGAGTTTACAAAGTTAGTAATGCCCTTTAAAACTTCTACTTTATTATCTGGATTCTTATAGTCTTTTACAGTAATATATTGAGATGGTATAGTCATTTTACCCTCTACTAACTGTGTGTATATATAATCATAAGCGGCTACTGTATCAGTTAGTCTTTCTACTTTATGATACATGTTTTCCTCAAGTTTTATTAAACCATGCTCTCTATATAATTCAGCATCTGTTTTTCTAGAATTAAGGTGTACTATATTTAAGCCTTTATATTTCTCTGGGATTACTCTTGTAATTTTATTCTCTGATGGAGTAAATATTTGATCATGTGCTCTAGCAAATTCTTGTATAGTTATTTCACTAGTATTTCTAATCATGTTCTTTAAAGGAGTTATCAAAGATAGTACTTGTTCTCTTTCATTATATAACTCTGATAGACCTACTAAATCTATATTATTTTTTGCTAATGTTTGTTCTACTTCTCTTAGCACATTTCTTATTTGTGTAGGATTGTTAAACCATTTTTCAGGGGTTATCTCCTCTAAAAAATCTAAGTCAGATTCAATATCTACAATATCAAAAGTAGCAGGTATAGTATTTAATAGTTGATCATAGTAAGAAACATTTTCACTTGTTAATGTTTCACCAACAAAAGATAGTATAGGTAGTTTAGAAAGCTTACTAAGTCTTTCAGTCTCTTTATTTCTAAACGCCTCGTCATTATTAAATTTATCTTTATATGATTGGAAGTCTGAATTTTGAACAGCTTCTTCTATTGCTTCAGGAGTAAATATATCAGTCTTAGATATGATGTCATTGTCAATATCAGTTCTAGATAATTGAAACGATGTACCTAAAATTGTTTTTTTACTCTCGTCAATTAATGCTACATCATCTTGAGATGGTTCAACCAAAAAGTTTTTACCCTTTTGTAAATCCCCTTCTATCTTATGTAAGAGGTATTCTATTTCAACTAAGTTAATATTTTTTAAATCTTCTTCATTGTATATCCCACTATCTAGTGCAGCTACGCTATCTAATTCAATAAACCCATTTGGTTTAAATATCTTATTTAATTTTGTACTTAGCTCGTTTAAATCTCTTATATTATTAGCTTCCATTATAGAAGTTACCTCATACTTTTCTGAAGGAGATAATTCTGAATTTTCAACATCTAATATATTTACATATGCAACAACATCTTCAACAGACATGTTATCAGATCTTCCGTTAAAAGCCTTTTTAAAATCATCTGTGTGAGTCATAGCCCAATAATCTAAGGCTAATCGATCATTTTGGAAATAAGACAATAAATCAAGGTACAAATTTGATACTTTACCTTGATTATCTAGTGCTAAAACACCACTATCTGTTCTTACAATTTTACAAGCTACTCCCATTATATTTTTTTATTAACACTCATTATTTTTTTCTTCATCTATCTTAGCTCTTTCCTCTGGTGATAATTTTAAGTATTTCAAGGCATCTGAATCTCGTTGAGCTTCTCCGATATTTTCACTACTTAGTATATTGTCTGGTTTTGCTAAGTTAACCTGGCTATAGTTAAGTAGTAGTTTTGGAGAATGTATTGGATTTGTTAAATCGAAATTAACTCTCACCTCATTTTTTAGAGTTTCAATCATATCAGTATCTTTTTTAACCCAATTATCTAAATCGTAAAAATACTTCATATTTTGCAATTCTGCAAGTTTCTGATTAAAAAACTCTTGTGTATGAGTTTCTGTGTCTAGTAAAGAAAAACCTTTTCCAGATACTTTTATGTCTACTCCCTTATCTGCTAAATATCTATTTAAAGCGAATATCTTATCATCCATGTTTGTATCAGAGTTCCATATATCTTGGAAATCCTGTGTGCTAGAAGACATTCTCTCATTTACATTAACAGGTATTGCTATGTCATGAGTTCCTTTTCTAATCACAACAAAGGGAACTTTTTTACCACTTTTCTTTAACTTTGAAAGATAAGATAATCTAGGTGATGTTCCGTTTTTAGTTTTAACCTCATCTCCTTGGATATATCCTAAATCAATTACATTCTTAGCCTCTTCTTCTGAAATTTCTTTCTCTCTTACTACTAATCCAGTTTCTGTTTCATAGAAATTATAATTAATCCTACCTAATAATGTTTTACCAACAGTTATTGTAGGCTCACTAAATATTATGTTTCCATCTTTATCTAAAGATTCTACCCTAACATCAATCTTACCTTCTCCTCTTAAAAACTCTTCGAATTGAGCATTGTTATCTACTATTGCGGACCTTAAAGCTTCAAATGTTAAATCGTTATCTTTATTTTTTCTTCCATTGTTGAAGCCTTTTAAAGTACCAACGTGAGCTTTTTGAGTATTTCCTTCTGAATCTTTTACTCTAGATGTTGCTCTAATTAATATTTTCTTTTTTATTTTATCTTTAACTTCAGCTTTTTGTTCTTCAGTTTCAGCAGAATTATATTCGTCTATTAACTCTCTATTATATGGGTCATTAGGGTCTATTTCTAATGTTATCTCTGCTCCTTGTTCTAAATCATATATAGCTGTTATATCATGACCTTCTGAATTATTAAACTCTTCAGAGAATTGACTCTTTAATGGATATAGTCTATTTGGGTCACCTTCCTTTGCTGAAGGTAGCATTTCTAGGACTATACTAAATGTTCCCCCATCAGGGAGTATTCTTAAATTTGATTCTTTATTAATTCTGTTTATAGTCCCTAAAGAAAGTATAATATTACCTTTTTCATCATATGAAATAGTTGATGGATCTATTCTAAATCCAATCATTTCTTGTAACTGTTCCAAATTAATGTTATGTAATTTTACACCATCCTTTGTTCCAGATGCAACTACTACATCATATGTTAATGAGTATTCATAATTTGCATTAGTATTACTCTCTGGGAAATACTCTTCTTGTACTTCTGTGTCATTTTTTTCAACTGTAGATACGTCACCCTCTTTAGCTACTTCTATTTCTTCAAGTAAAGCTTTTTCTCTGACTAAATCACTTAATCTAAATCCTTGATAAATAGCACCTGTAAAAAGTAACCATTGGTCTATCTCTCTTTCTAATGCTTCAAATTCTAACTTTTCTTGATTGGTTAGATTTCTATTTTCTTTTTCTTTAGCTAATTCTAGGTATCTTAAATAGTCCTCTGATTGAGTTATTTTAAATGGTTTCTTTAGAGCTTCTATTTCTTCTTCGATAATTTTTATATCTTCATCAAGTCTAGCTAACTCTTCTTCTCTAGCTTCTTTTGTATTATCTTCTTCTAAGGCTTTTTCTAAATTGGCTATATCATTCTTTATGTCTTCGACCATTTCTTCATTACCTACTCCCTCTCTAACTCTTCTTTCTTCTTCAGCTAAATCCTGTTTTAATGTTTCTAAAAGTAATTCTTCTGTTGTTACTTTTTCTGTTTTGGCTCTTTCTTTTAATTTTTCTAACGCCTCTTTTCTTTCGTTTAATTGTTCTATTCTTTCAGCGTTAATGTCTTCTCTAGCCATTACATTATCTATAGCTTCTGTCATTTTATCTATAGCTTCATTGATTTTGTCTAAAGATGTTAAATCTTCTAATTTTAAATCTAAAGCTTGTTTTAGAACTATAGTATCTCCATCTAAAGGTGTTCTTTTTTCTGATGACTTTTCAGCTGAAGTTTTTATTACTTCGTTTTGTTCTATTATTGCCTTGGCTACAGCTGTCGCTTCTGCTTGAGCGATAAGTAACCTAAACATAGATTCAATCTTGTATTTTTGTCTTTCAGGTATTTCTTTATTTTCCTCTAATACCTCCTTGAATACTTCTTCTGTTTTTTGGTCGATAAGCTCATTTCTTTTTAGCCCAACTCTTTTTAAAGAATTATCTATTGTATCGTTATTTTCTCTGACTATTTTTTTAAACTCTTCAGACATTTTATACTTCTTACCAACCATTTTCTCTAAGAATGTTCTACCATCTTTACTAGAAAAATAATCTGTCTCATATAAATCCCTTAACATTAAGTCGGTATTTCTATGGTGATTGGCTAATGTTTTAAATTGAGTAATAAGGTAATCTAAAGATTCCGCTTCAAACTTGTTTCCTGATTTTTCTAAATCTTCAGCATATTTATCTAGTTTTGAAAGTTCTTCAATGGCTGTAGCCATATCCATTTCCTCAAGAGATAAAGATTTTAATTTTTCATTAAATGAGAAATTTGATTTCTTAAATTCGCTATTAAGAACCTCATCTAAATTATCAATCTCTCTTTGTAGTTGTGCTGTTTGTTGATTTACTAATACTAATTTTTCAGAATAATCTTTTACTTTTTTATCTAAAGTCTCTGTTTTTAAATCTCTTTTTAATCTACTAGGTCTTTGATTAGTTGTTAACCAAGATCCATATTCTCTAGCTTTTTCTTTTAAGTAATCTAGTCTTTTTTGTTTTTGTTTTCTTTCTGCTATTTTAGATTTTTGTTCTTCAGAAAGATTTTCAAAAAACATCATATGGCTAAATAAGCCCTCTTGTCCAACAATTTGATCTATTTGTTTTGCTACTTGTTCGGCAGCATCAATTGCTCTTTCTCCTAAATATATATTATATGTTACAGCATCTTTAATTTGCCTTTTTTCACCATTTGGAAGTTCAATAGAGTCAATTCCTAGAGCATCTGTTACCTTGTTTGCGAATGTGTAACTTTTTAAGTTTTGTTTAAATTGTGATTTTAAATTTGCTTTATAATCTTCTACTGATATGTTTGCATTATCTAACATTTCTTTTGAAGATTTATCAAGCTCCATGTTATCAATAACAGCCTCATAGTCTTGAATCATATCAGATTTAGACTTTACTCCTTCCTGTGATCTTATAAATTGATAATTTGTGTAAGCATCCTCTACTGTTAATTCTATGTCTGTTTCAGCTCCAGATTGTGTAAGGTTTACAAAATTTCTTATTGAAGATGCTCTATTTAAATTTGTTATATTTTCTATACCTGAATTAGCATATTCAAGTTGTTTTTCTTTTTGTTGTTGTAAAGATTTTCTGCTTAATTTTCCAAAGCCTTCGAATGCAGTACCCTCTTTTATTGATTTTGGATTAGATACAGCTCCACCGACCATACCAATAAGCATTCCTATAACAACTTCTTTTAAACCTGCTGTTTCTGTATATTGTTTTTCAAATGCATATGGCAACATACTAAACATAGATTCTGCTTCAGTAGCAGTTGGGTCATACATTGTTTGAAGATATGATTGCATACTACTTCCAGCTACACCTTGTAATCCTTCTTCAAATACACCTTCATAAAATGGTTTTCTAAGTATAAGATAAGAGTTTCCTAAGAATTTTTGTGCTTTATTTGCACCTCTCATTGACATTTTACCTAGCTTATCAGTTTTTGTCCCAAGCCCAATTATTCTATTTCCTATTTTGTTTGTATGGTCTAGAGCTTGTTTTATGCCTGGTATTTTACCAATTCCTAATGACTTACCAAACATAACAGAGTTTGACACTCCTAATATTGCCATGTTAGATGTAAAGACTGAATTACCAGCGTTAACAGCTGAATTCATAAATTCACTTATTTCTTCTGGGCTAGGTTCTCTACCATTTTTTTCTTTAAATTCACTATAAAAAGTATCTACACTTTGATGTAAATTATGTCTAGCTTCCATTCCAGCTTCAAATCCAGATGACCTAGCTAAAAAAGCAGCTGTGGATGTTATATCTCCTACTTGTTTTCCAAAAATGGCTCTATGGCCACCTCTTATTATATCTCTACCTTTATTGAATTTTGTGGCATCACCTATAGCTTTAAGTGTTTTGCCTAAAACAGTTTTTTTAGCAGTTGTTTTTACTCCTTGCTTTATTCCTTGTTTAACTGCAGATTTCAATACAGTTGAAGCACCTGCTTTAGCTAACGAAACACCTAGAGATGAGCCTCCTGTTGCTATTCCTATTGCAACCTCTGGTAATACAGCTCCACCTACAAATGCTAAACCTCCAGCAAAATCGTTAGCCCAAAAATTTGCTGTTCCCATGCTTTCTAATACTCCCATGGCTCTTTCTTCATCGGAGTAGTAATTTGGCATTGCGTTATCTAGTTGCTTATTTATATCATCTAAATAATTTGAAAATTCATTGTCCCATACTTGATTAAACTCTCCATTTGCTATACCATTGTATATACCATAACCTAAACCAACTGTTGCATCAAGTGCATAAATTGGTACTTTAATCATGTTTTTTGTTACACCATTTATCCATTTTTGCCAAGTTGACTGATCTTGTGCTAACCTATCTTCGTTGCCAAAAGCACCTCTGTATGTATCATATTTTTTTACATAACTTCCATCACTTAATCTATCATATATTGCTTCTAATGGAACATCTCTTTTGGCTACATCGAATTGTCTAAAACCTTCTCTTTCAGGTAATTTTGATGGTGCATAGAATTGTTCTGAGATTGCTGATTCTTTTTGTTTTTTATCAAGTCCTAGATAATCCCTAATGCTATCATCTAAAAATGGACTTTCTTTTCCACTTTCTGTAAATTTACTAGTCTGAGTAAATCCAAATGGACTTTCTTTTCCACTTTCTGTAAATTTGCTAGTCTGAATAAATCCGAAACCTTTATCGTCTATTGCCATAGTTAATTAAATTTTTATAATCTATTCTCTAGTAATTATTGGAATAGTTCCGTCTCTTTTCGTTTGATTAAGTAATGCATTGGTTTGTACTTTTATCTCTTGCATCTCTAATAGGGTTTGTTCTAGAAATTTATACATTAACTCAGATGAGAACTGCTTTGATGCTGCCATGAAGTCTGCGACTTGTTTTGAATTTAACATTTTTGTTGGTTGATTATCTCTATCTCTTAATATTTGAATTGGTTGTGGTCCTGTAGCTGTATAGATTACTCCATAGTAATTATAATTTCCACTATTGTTGATGTCTAATGCTTCAATTCCAAATTTAAAATCGCCGTTTTTATAACCTCTTATTGCCTCCTCAGTCATGTTAACAGCATCCTCTCCTATTAAATTTGACATTGATTTTAAATCATTAATATTGGCTAAAAATAAGTCTTTATTTGAATCCTCAATAGCTTGAGAATACCCAATTGATCCTCTACCTAAATATATTTTATTAGCTCCTGATTTTAAATCTGTATTATAATTAGTTACTTCAGTGTCTACTGGAATACTTATATTATTTCTATCTAAGTCTTCCTTTGTTATTATACCTTTTCCAGTATAACCATCTTCTTTTTGGCTCTTAGAAACTTGAGCTAATACTTCATAATTACCGGTAGGTTGTCCATTTTCTAATTTAGGACTTACCTGTATTACACCTTTGTAACTTTGTGGTACAAATGGGTTACCTTCTAAATCTACAGCACTTGCTATTATGTTATCGTAGGCAGGGTCTTCAGAAGTAAATTTTACACCTCTTATAGTTAGGTAATTACTTGCTTCAGCAACACTCGATTTTGCTTTTTCTTCTAGTTCTTTTTGCCAATTTTTTATTAGCATTGTAGGAGAGTCTTGATCCTCGCCTAAACTAACTTCGTTTGCATCCCCTATTTGATATTCAACGTCACCTGCGGTTAATTCTGATAAGTAGTTGTCTTCGCCCCAGCCTTCTGTTTTATTCAAGACATTCTTAGTATTAGCTGTAATATCATTAATGTCTGTTATTAAATTTCTAATTACTGATTCACTGTCTGCTTTAACTTCAGAACCCTCCTTTGATTGATTGTATTTATTATATGCGCTTGATAATTCTTTAAACTTATTTACTAAATTTTTTCTACTACTATTAATATAAAAAGAATGACTAGGTTCATCGTATGTATTAAACTCAGGGTCTAAATTGGAAAGTCTATCAACGTCTAACCCCCATTGCTTTAATTTATTTACATCGCCATAATAATCTCCAATCTGAATTGTGGTATACGCCTCTTCTCCTGAATCGTCAGATATTATAGCATATCTTTTTGTTGACTCTCTAGCTATATCTAAATCATCTATTATTGATTGAGATACCTCCTGTGATACATCTTTAAGTATTTTATATTTAAGTGTGTGTTCTACAGTTTTGGTTACAGTTTCATCTGTGTCTTGATCGATAATCGTTTGTGATGCAAGAAGTAATTCTAAATTAAGTTTCTCATCTTTTGTTAAACTATTTAATGCTTTTTGTTCTCCTTTTTCAATTATAAGTTTTCCATACTTGTTTAATAATGGGAGATAAAACTCAGCACCATCTTCTGTATCAACTCTTTCATAAACACCTTTGTCATTTTTTCTAATAAGAAAATTTGGAAAAATTAACTCTGTAGGGTCCATGTCAACTACAGCATCTTCTCCACCTGTTTCCATATAATAAGCAGCTGTAAGTTGGGCTAAAGTACTAGCCATATTGTCTATTTTATAAATGTTTGTATCATTATAAATATCCATGTATTTACCAGATAAAGCATTTTTTGCTGAAATAATTGATGCTATATTTTCTGGAGTTAATTCTATAGTTTTACCATTAAAATCTGTAGTTCCTCCTATATTTGAAAGTAAGTTCTCTTCACTAAATACTGTATAAAAATCAGATAAATTAGACTGGTCTAGTTCAATACCAAGTAGTTGTTCGGCATTACTTATAGCATCATTAGATAACTTTTCAATTGTTTCAAAAGGTGATGTTGGATCGTCTTCATCAAGAGGTATTATGACTTCTTTACCCTCGAAAGCTGTTATATCATCTAAAGTTGATGTGGTTCCTTTTGTTTTTCCTTTTCCTTTTGTTTTTTTACTTTCTTCAACTTTAGTTAAAGCATCGTACATCTCTTTATCATTTTCGTAAACCTTTGTATCGGTAATGACATCATACGAGTATAAGTCTACAAAATTATCAATATAATCGTTTATATACAAAGATGTGTAAGCTGTTTCTTTATTTGAAACATCTAAGCCTCCAAATGGTTTGTCTTTTGCGTTTTGTAAATTTATTTTTGATTCTTCTAATTGATTTTGATAAAATTGTTTTTCGGCATCAGTTAGATTATCTGGATTACTAAGTAGAGATTCAAGTTTAGTAACATTATCTGCATATGCATCTATCTTTAAATTTTGTCTTTCTTTTGCAATATTAGAAATATCTTCGCTAGAGTAATTATCATATGTAGCCCAAGCATCTATACCTAACTGTCTAATTTCTTTTGGTCCAAGTAGAGAATTTAAAGCTTGCCTAACCCTCTCTGGTGTTGCTGCTTTTCTCTCATTTACATCTCTAAAAATAGAGCCTTCTACACCCTCTACTTCTACATATTCTAATTGATAGACATCTTTTAGGTCTTTCATACCTTCCCTAATTACATCGTCTACATCTATATATTCAATAACACCGCCACCACCATTATAAGCTGATCCGACTTTGCCATCTGATAACCATGATTGTGCTCCTTGTTGAGCAAATTGATAATTTTGTTCAGCATACTTGTCGGGATTATCTTCTTTTAATTTGTTCCAAGCTGCTTTTTCGTTTCTATAAACTTTTGATGATAGTACAGCTGTTTTGACGTTTTCATCCAAAACTTGCCCCATATTTCTAATAAGTGATTGTGTTAAAGCATCACTTGATAAGTCCATATGGGTATATCTATTTGTTATTTCTTCAACCTTTTTTAATTTATCTACTAAGTAATCTTCATCTTCATCTTTAACTACATCTAACATTGAATACTTATCCAAAGTTGATTGTAATTTTTCCCTATTCTCATCATACTTACCCTGTTTGTACTTAAGGCCTTCTAATACCAAAGTTAAATCAGGAGTATATACTGGAAGACTTGCGTAATTATGTAAAGTACTATATGCACTAGCCATTTTCTCTAAAAATTATTAATAACTACAAATATATCAATTATATCAATATGATGAAAAAATATTAAATATTTTAACATACAAAAAAACCAGACACAATATGTGACTGGTATTATAACATTTTAATTTAAAATTGAATGGTTAAATTAGATTGTTGGCTACATATGTAAGGTAATCCCTTCTTTCTTCTATATCCATAGTATCTGTTGGGTCAAACTGAATCGTTTGTCCAAAGAAATCTGGATTAAACTGTGGGAATATACTAGCCATTAGATTCATTTTTCTATTGTAATCGTATGCAGCTAACGCTTGTTTGTTATTGTACAACTCCCAATCCCTCATATCTTTATCTGTTTTATCTAATGCTGTAAAAGTTCTTGCCTCATATCCTAAAGCATTTTGTGCTCTTAACATACTTTCTTTATCCCTTTGACCTGCATTGAATAAATCAGTTTGAGCTTGATTTTGCATATTCATTACATTGGTATCTCTGATTGCTTTTGCTTCAGCTCCCATAGCTGTGCCAGTTAATTGAGATAATGCAGATGCTCTTTGCACAGGATTTAAATCAGATAATTGATCTGTTGAGAAGCTTCTAGCATCAGATATAGCCTGTAATTGCTGTTCAGGGCTTAATTTTATTGGGTCTAATCTAGATAATCTAACCTCTGGAAATAATGTAGCTTGCATTCCCATTGGAGGTCTAACGTATTGATATGGATACGCAAACATTCTAGGGAAATATGGCTTTGGAACATTTATATCTATCTCTTCTTCCTCTAGTGGTACTATTGTTTCATAGTCGGAGATAAAGAAGTCTGCATCACCTAAATCACCTAATGTATCAAATCTAGCTTTTGTATCATCTGATAAAGAATTGTAAAATTCTTCGTCTGCTTTTACTTGCTTAGCTGTTGTATACCCTTTCTTCTTTGATTTTTCTATTTCTTCAGGTGTAAGTAAGTCTATATTTGGTAAATACCTTCCAGATGTAAATTCTCCTAGCTTACCTTCTACTTGTCTTACTCTTTGTTGTTCTGTTAACTCTTCTAATGTGTCAGGTACAAATGTTTCTTCTTCTTTATATTTTGTAGCAGCATCTATTTCATCTTGACTTACGTTTATTCTTCCACTTAGTATTAAATCAGCGGCGGCTCTCATGCGTGAGTCCATCCTTTTTTGTAAGGTTTTTACTTTTGGATTTACTGTATTTAATTTTATATCTTTATTAACTAGTTTTAATCTCCCCCCTTCAACTTTTACATCACTGCCAAAAACATCTAATACAATGTCTGGAAATTGTTTATACAATGCATTTAAAGCATCTTCTGCATTTGCAATGTCTCCATATCCACCACCTTCTCCAGCACGTTTTTGTCCTCTAACATTTTCTTTATATAAAGGATTTTGTTCGTACTCTATATCATAATCTATAGAGTCTCCATCTTGATATTTTTTTATATATCCACCATCTCTTTTTACTGATCTAAAAGATTCTAAGTATTCTTTAGGAGTTTTATTTTTTGATTCTACATTTTTCCCATATAGATTTGGGAATACTTCTTCTAGGGATTTATTATCTCTTACTACGTTACCAAAATATTTTCTAGTTCCTTGCCTTCCTAAAAAGTTTACAAGGGCTACAATGTCTTCATTTGAATAACCTGATAAGTCTACTTGATTTTGGTATTCATTAATTATATCTTTAGCATCTTGTTTTAATGAGTTTCCTCCAATACCAGTGTTATATCTATAATTAAATACTTTGTTTTGAGCCTCTTTATCTTTTGCGAATTGGTCTCTTGTTCCAGAATAAATATCGCTAGTTAACTCGTTATAAAGCTGACCAAATAAACCTGTGGCAGAGGAATTTGGATTTTTCATCAAAACACCATCAGCACTTTCAACATGTGAAATACCTTTTTTAAGGTAGTCCATATCAATAGTGAAATCATCTTTTTGTGGGACATTTATTACCTGGCCTACTTTTATTTTTTCTATGTTAATACCTGGATTAGCATTTGTTAGTTCATCGAACTTTAAACCATATTTGTTTGCTATTCCATAGAATGTTTCTCCTGATGATATAGTATGCTTACCAGCTTCTTGATATTTTGGTATTTGTCCTCCGTATTCATATTTTTTACCTGAGAGTGCTCTCATGCCTTCTTCAACGGTCATACCATTTTTTCTACAAATATCCTCGAACTTACTTCTTTTTAGTCCTCCATATTTGTACTCTCCATCTTCATTTTTTTCTTTTAAAGATTTTGTATCTTCTTGTTCATTGTAAAGAAGATCAAACATTTCTTTTTTATATTCTTCTAGCTCTTGTTTTTTTGTTTCTATATCGAATATCTTCTTTGACAGGAATTCTCTATTTACTGCTAGTGTGTTTCTATCTATTGATTTTTTATTAAGGAGCTTATTAAGTGCTTCAAAAGCTTCTTCTTGCTCTTGAACTACTTTCTCATAACCAATTTTTTTTAAGAAATTATCTAATACTTTTGAATATGTGTCTTTTTTTGAGACCTTCATATCAAAATTAGTTTCTAATTCTTTTCTTGTTTCTGGGGCTACTGTTAAATAATTAGATAACACTCTTGTTCCTTCAGGTAAATTCATCATCATTCCACCATTAGAGTGTGTTTCTCCAATAGCTTTTTGAGTTGTTCCATCAGGATACATTATATACTCACCCTTCTCAATTTCAGCATTTGGTTCTACGCCAGTTTTTGGAGAAAGCTCCTTAGTGTAAGCATCGGTCATTAACTTTGGTAAGTCTTCTTGTCCTGCTCTTTCTATTTTATCTATATCGAACTCCTTAGCCATATTATTTTAAATATAGTTTTCCGTTTTCTACTCTATCTATTGTTCCACTATACTTCTTACCACCATAATTAAAAGAAATCTTTTCACCTGGTCCTTTACCCATAAATGTTTCTCCTCCCATTTTTAAATTAGTTAATGGTTCAACACTTCTTGTAAACATAAATGTATCTTCTCCTTTTGGTTTTAATACATTATAGGTTAAACGTGGTTTCGCTATAGATGTTATTTCTCCAGAAGGATTCCTAGATATTGCATAACTAGGTATAGATTCTAAATCTTCTGTACTTGGTGATTTTCCAAATTCTTGAAATCGATTATACATATTCCACCAATTTCTATTTTGTTTATAGTATGGGTCAGATGTACTGTCTACATATATTGTATCCTGTCCTTCAACACTTGATAGTGGATTTCCTTCTTTATCATATATTTTTCTAATTCCTCCATTTTCATACATGTTACCTCCCATCTTATAATTAGTATCAAATATACTATTAAAAGCATTTCTTGCTTTTGGTAGTAGATACCCTAATCTTTGCGCATTTGCATAGCTACCAGGATAAAACATATCAGTAATTTCATGTAAAGGAGGTCTAGCATTTTTATAATCTTGATATAATGTTTCAAAAGCTTTTTTATTTTCTTCAGAATTGCCTTCATTTTTACCATATGCAGTTGCAACATTATCATAAAGATCACTAATCTCATCACTTGTTAAATAATCTTGAGCATAATCACTCCAATATTTATAACCAGTTGTAGGTACTAGATTCCAAAGACTAGCAGAATATCCATCAACTTCTGATGTATCTTCAATTATAGGACCTCGATATTTAGAATTAGGATTAGAATTACTTTTTCCAGCTTTTCCATCTTTTCCTCCTCCATTTTCATAAAAAGAAGGTGTTTGAAATAACCCTCCATAATTCATCTGTGGAGCAGCACCTTGCATTTGTTGAATTACCATTTGAACCATTTGCATTGCTTGTTCTTCTGGTATTCCATTTTGAACCAATACTTGAACAACTTGTTCAGGAGTAGCACCTTGTTGTAATGCTTGAACAATCATTGCTAGTATTTGTTGTTGCTGTTGCATCATTGCTTGCTCTTGACTAGCTTGTTGAACCATTTCTTGATCTTCCATAGCTTGTTGTTCTTGCATCATTGATTGTTGTTCAGCTACAGCTTGATCTTGTGCCATTTGTTCTTCTATTTCTCCACCATCTTCCCAGGTTCCAAATCTTTTGTGCCAGTAAAGAGGTGAAAATGGGTCTTTAGCTTTTGCGGAATTTTTACCTCCCATTCTTTGCCAAAATCTTTTTTGTCTTTCTTTGTTTTTATGTTGGGTGAAATCATCCATCCCTCTATAACCTCCTTTGACTATTTTGTACCTATCTCCTTTTTTAGCTAATACTTCCCATTTGTGCTTAGCTCCTTCTGGTGCTCTTTTCTTTACGCCTACTTTAGAGAATCCTCTTTTTTTGTATCTTTCAGGTATTCCTCCTTTTTTACCACCTGCTTTAAATAACTCTGGGAATAAATCTTCTTTTAAATCTTCTAGCTCATCTTCCATGTCGACTGTAAAATCAGCATTTGAATCTTTTAGTGCTCTTAGGAAGTTATATCTCTTCATTCCACCATCCTCAAAAGATACTGATTCAGTTGGTCTTCTACCTGTAAATGCTAGTGCTCTAACTTTACCAAATTTTTCATCTTCTGGTAAACTTTTATTAAGCTCTTTAATATCTCTATTCATATCCATAGCATGTTTTATTGAGCCTATAATTCCAGGGTCTCCATAACCAAATTTTTGGATATCTGAGTATTCTGGTAAATCTTGTCCTAAATAATTAACTTCTCCATATCTTCCAAATAAGTCTATTGCAGGAGAAAATTTTCTTTCGTTTTTTCTTGCTTGTCTACCACCATCTTCAAAAGCGTACCCTAATGCTGTTGCATCATCTTTATATTGAGGTTGTGACTCAAAATATTGTCTATTTAGATTTTTATAATACCAATCCATTGTATTATCTTGTCTTTTTTGCGCACCCATTCCTGCGAGTATGTTAGCAGCACCTCTTAATCCAGCTAAACCTAGTCCAGCTAAACCCATTCCTGGTTTTCCTGATGCAAAGGACCTCCCTGCGTTATATAAAGCCGAGGGCGTTGACATGCCATAAGCATTAAAGAATGGAGCCCCTGCTAAAAAACTATCGAAAGCTGTTTGCTGATTAGTTCCTTCTACACCTTCTTCTGTTATTTCTTCATTTACACCTTCTTCTGTTATTTCTCCATTTGAGTTTTGTAATAAACCTCTTAAGTTTCCTAAATTTAGATTAGGTAAATTTAAGTTAGGTAAATTTAGATTAGGTAAATTTAAGTTAAAAGGTTGGTCAAATTGTTTTTGTTCTTTCTTGTACTGATTTACAAAATCAGGGTCTATCGTTACTTGGTCTTGTAAATTTAAGTTAAAAAGTTGGTCAAATTGTTTTTGTTCTTTCTTGTACTGATTTACAAAATCAGGGTCTATCGTTGTTGGAGGCTCACCATAAACTATTTGGTATGCCTCTTCATAGGAATATCCAGCTTGCATTAAAGCATTTAGCATTCTCTTTTCTTTCATAATTTGTAAAAGTAATAATTTAATTATAAATAATAAAATACATTGGTTTTTTTACTATTCTAAAATATTTTTGGATATCCTATTTTTTGAATTAGATTATGTGGCATTTCTCCTTTCTCAAATGTTTGTTTTGGTGTAGAATATTCTTTTAATAGTTTACCATCTTTTCTTCTTATCATTTTATAAGATTTTAGGCTACCATCATTGAAAGTTTTTGTTACTTCTCTCTCTGTGAATTTTTTCCTAGGCTCATCATCGAATGCGTATGTAATATCTTTCTCTACAGTTTTACTTGTTCCAAACATTGGTCTATATACATCTATAACTTTCTTTTTACCAAATTCTGTTGATCCTGAATCTTCCTCATAAACTCTTCTATATCCTTTTTTAAAATTAAATTTTGGTATTGAGCCTCCATATTTGTAATCGTTTACTGAACCTCCTTCTTGAAAAGGAAGACGTTGCCTAAACTTTGAAAAAACATTTTTAGCAGCTTCACTTTCATTAAGAAAGTATTTAAAAGCTTCAGCTTGATTATCAAAGACTTGACTTTTTCCTCCACTTAGAATTCCAGTGTTGCCTGTTCTTAATTTATTAACTTGACTAGCATTTAAAATTCCTTCACTAGGATGATATAAAAATGGAGCTGTTTCCATTGCATTATAATCTGTCCATAAAAATTTACCTTCAGTAAATCTATCACCTGCACCTGCTCCAATTACTTCATCCAATTGTGCATTTGTCATGTCTCCTCTACCCATACTCATTATTCTAGCTTCTTCTGGCATTCCTGCACCAAACTGCTGATTTATTTTATACTCAGGAAGTCTTTGGGTCATTATTCTAACTTTAGATGGATTTTCTAATGAGCTAAAACCATAGACGGCACCTGGTGGATTTTTAATTACCTTACCAGTTGGGTCTTTTAAGTTTTCTAAATAAAATCCTGTATCATTAGTATTTGGTGTTTTTAAAAACCATCTGCCTGTAACATCATCTGCTGTGGATGTCATGTTAACATCTGGATGTTCTATTCTATAAGTGTTTTGATATTTAGGTAAACTAAACTTTCCTTTCATTTTAGTAGTGCCAATCACGTCATCTACATACCTGACAAGACCAGGTGTATAGTTTGCTGCTCTTCTTATTGGTAAACTTTTAACAAAAGCAGGAATAGGTTCTAGATTTAATGCAGCTTTTTGTAAAGATGTTGAAAAAGGTAACATGCTTTCAGCAGCTATAGTACTAGCACTAGCTCCTGGCATAGCAGCTAAAGTTAAGCCTACATTTAATGCAGCTGATGGTGCTAAACTTAAAGCTTCAGAAGTTGATTCTTTTAATTTATCTAAAGCCGAAGTGTTAGGATTATATCTTCTAAATCTTCTTTGATATCTTGTTTCATCAGAGGGTGGTGAAAAAGTTGACATTAAGTCAAGAGGTAAAGCCATATAATCGGAAAGTGTCCAAGAATCATCCATTACCTTTTTACTAAACTCTTCTTGTGCTTTTCCTTGTAATCTTGTAGGCATTGCTTGCATAGAAGGCTGTCCTTTCATTTCATTTTCTATAATCATCTGTGCATTCTGTACAGCTTGATTATGAGATACTCCTGTTTCTTCTTTTATAGCTTTTGTTAAATCTCCTACTCTTTTTATGTGTTCTCTATCCTTTGTTATTTGTTCTTCAGTAGGTCTAAAGATATTTTCTACTGCAGTTGATTCTGAAACTTCTGGGTCTAATGTGTTTTGATAATATCCAATTGGCTTAGGTTTTTGTATATTATATTTTTGATTACCTTTTTGATATTTTGGTATAGAACCTCCTTTTTGGAAGTTTACTTTGATACCTCCTTTTTGAAATTCAAAAGTATCTGTTTTGCCAACATCTATAAATTTTCTTTTTACCCAAGTTCCATTTGGAAGCTGTTCCCAAAAATATTTAGGTACTTGTTTTGTTCGTTCTTGAGGTTCAGAATCTTTTGTTGATTTATTTGTTAACTGCGGTTGTATATTTGTTAGCTGTGTTTGTCTTTTTATAGGTAAGCTATCTATAGGTAAGCTATCTATATTTTCTGTTTTAAAAGTTTTAGTTTCAGGATTATAGTTTTCTACAATCCATTCATTTAAAGCTTTGTTTTGCTCGGCAGTTCCTTTATAGTTTTCAATTCCTGCTTGTTCTGCTACTTTTTTTCTATTTGAAAAAGAAGAGTCTAAACCTAGTTTTCTAAATCTAACATCTACTGAAATATTTGGATCTGTTGTTCCTGTAGAATTATCTTCAGGGTAGGGATTAGTAAATACATATCCTTCTTTTTCTACCTTACGTCTAAATTCTTTTTCTTTTTTAGTAAGCATATTCCATGGTTTTACCATTACTGGATCATAATAAGGAACCATACTTAAGTCATATATATCATTATGTGAATAATGTAATGCTCCTTGTGGTAATATATATGGACTATATAATATAGGAGGAGCATCTGGATTAGTTCTATGATCATGGGCCGATAACTTAGTAGGTTTCAAATTTGGATCATATATATAATCATAACCCCCTAAAGTACCATTACTTTCATCAAGTCCTAAAAAATCTGATGTGCTATATAAAGTATTTGATATTTTTTTTATTCTATCTAATAAATGATCTTTTGTTAACTCTGGAAATACTTCTGGATCCTCTAACATATAGTTCTCAATATACTCTCTTTCATATCGTGTGTGATCTGCTGCATATTTTAAGTTTTCTTCTGTAAACGGACTTTCAGATTGTAGATATGTTTGTAATAGTTTGTAATCTTTTTGATTTCTATAATATGCATCTTTTGCTAATGCATTATTATAAAGTGCTAAACTATCAGCATATGTAGGTGTACCAGTTTGATATTTTGGTATTGAGCCTCCTTTTTTGAAGTTTACTTTTATTAAATTACTTTTTTTTGTTTGAGGTAAAGATTTTATTTTATAAGTCTTTTTCATAATTATTCAAATTTGTAACCTAATTTTTTTAATCTAAGATAGGTATCTTTATCTACCTCATCTCCTATTTTGTAATCGTTTATAGAACCCCCTTCTTTCATGTCATAGTCTAACAATGACTTAGCTATATCGAATGCTGATTTATTATATCTAGTAATTTTTCTAGCCTCTTTTGGATTTGTTATAAATTCATTACCAGTAATATCTTTGATTATCATATTTTCTAAAATATCTGTATCTCCCATTTTATCTTTGCCCCAATTTGCTTTTTGATAAGCAACTCTATCTAAGACTTCTTGAGAAGGAATATACTCTTTATTACCATAACCACGATTTAAAATGTTTTCAGTTCTAGTTGCAAGTCTAATATTTTTTAAACCTTCTCTAGCTCTATTAAAAATATCTTTATATTCATCAGTACCTTTCTCTAAAAAAGTATATTCTTCAGAATCATCATCATATTTTGTGATAATTGGTTTTTTGAATAAATAAGGCTTTTGAATCCTATATCCTATAAATGGATTTTCAGGACTTTCTACATCAGTGAAGTTAAATTGTGGAAGGTTATGAACCTTAATAGCTTCTGACTTTGGATCTGTAATAAAATCCCAATGTTCTTTTTTTGAACCCCCTCCTTGAAAGTTAAATCTTAAATTAAAATTAGAAGATATTCCTGAAGGAACTCTTGTAAAATTTCCTGATTGGTCAGGATAACCAAATATTTGTTTATTTGCTCCAGCTCCTATAGAAAATTTACCAAGATTTTTTTGAAGATTTATAAAATAGTCTCCTTTAAAATATGGATTAGTTTTTATATCATATGGTAGGTATCCACCTATTGTACCTTCTAGTCCAAGTTCATTGCTACCTAAAGTGGCTAATCCAAAAAATCCTTCTGGGGATGGCTCTGCGAATGCATATTTATATATATTTGATGGTTTATAATTATTTTCTGGTAATCCTAAATTAATAGATGGAACTTCTGTGTTTAATAATTTTTCTTTTAAATCAAGATATTTTTCTAAATCTGTTGTTGGTATTTTTTTTGATTTACTATTTTGATTATTTAAATAATTAAAACTATCCCCCATTTGAAATTTAGGTATTAAGCCCCCTTCTTTTTTATATCTCCAATCTGTATATTTTAAATCTATTCCTAGAGGATTTTTAGTGCCTTGTTCAATAGATTTTCTTAAAGATTCTAATTCTTGCGGATTATTTTTAATAAGGTTTAAAAGCTCTACATTTTTTTCAGTAATTGGTAAATAATTCCTTGCTTTAGCGGGGTTATAAAATTGTGGATTTAATATTGGTTCAACGTTTCCTCTATAAAATGCATCAAAATATCTTAATTGCCCTGATGGGCTATGCCCTATTCCTCCGCTAGTTATACCTGAGCCTAATTCTTTTAAAGCTTGATTTATAGCTTCTTTTGATTCAGCACCAACACCTTTGTATAAACCAATTTCTGCATCTTTTAGGTTCATGTATGGATAATCATATTTTGAACCAAATAAAGGTGTCTCAGAATATCCTCCACCAGATGTTGTGTAACCTTGTGTACCTTTTGAAGGGGGACTAAATCCTATATAACCAGTATTTTTGCCATCTACATATATTTGTATAGATTTAGGATCATGTGGGCTTGGTTTTAATTCTATATTTAAATTTGGATTTTTCTTTATTCCTAATCCTTTACCACTTAATTTTTTGTTAGCATTTTGTACAGCTTTTTTAAGTAACTCTATAGGGTTTTCTGTTGTTACTACTTTTGGCTTATTTACAAATGATTCCCAACTTGGACCAGCTGTATAAATTTGTGCACTTTCCATTGCTAATCTTTCTGCTGGTGTTACAGGTTTAAGCATTTGTTTTACACCTCTAACAATTGATGGTCCAACAGCTGGTGCAACCATAGCTGCATCTAATAAACTATGCAATCCTAAGTTATTACTAAAAAAATCTTTAGTTAAATGTGTTGCACCTTGCATTGCTCCAATAGCCATACCTGGTGGAGTAAAATATGCGGCAGTTGTAAATGCTGGGTTATTTATAGTTTTTTCAACACCCATTTTAATAAACTCATCTCTTTCTTTTTGAGTAGGTTTGTAGGATGGGTCTTCCCACCATTTTTTATCTTGATTTTTTAAAGCTTTTAAATGTGCTTGAACTACTTTTTTATCTTCTTTATATAATTGTTGTTCTTCAGTTGGTTTAGTTTTTTGGTTAGTATTTAATTTATGTAAACTTTGTGTATATGGATTGTAACCCCAATTACCAGAATACACACGTTTTCTAATCAGGTCATCATATGTTTGATTGTCAGAATATCTTGCTCTAGAGTCAAACCAATTAGAATTATCTTTTAGTGTAAGTATTTTGTTTGGTGTCTCTCCAGCAGTTTGATATTTTGGTATTGAGCCTCCTTTTTGATAATCTGTTTTCCAAGAGCCCATTCCAAATGCTAGTGCAGCTTCTTTGTTTTTTCCAAAGTTATATACTTCACCTCTTCTTTCTGCTTCTTTATAAATTTTCATCCAATCTTCTTCATTAGACATATCTACCCATGATTTATCTTCGTTTTGAAATAAGCTAGGGAATGATACCCAATTACCATTAGGTAATACTTCTGCTCTCATTAAATGAGAAGATACTGTTTCATCTAGATTTTGTCTTACACCCATTCTTTTTTTTGGCGAGTATTGTCCCCCAAGCTGGTGATTGTCTAGTGGTTTTTCTATAACATACTTAACATTATCTGAGAATTTATAGTTTTTGCCAGGCATCATTTTTTTGTACTCTAAAATTTTGCCTATTCCAATACCTAATATAGGACCTTTTTTCAATGGTGTTCCGTCATCTTCTTTCATTGTTATTTTGTTAGATGGGATAACATTAAATGGTCTATTTACATGTGGGCTATTCTTTTTATAGCCTTTTTTTGATATGTTAAGTATTTTATTTATCATGCTATATATTTATTAATATTTCACTAGCTCCAACCCAAGCTTCTTTATTTCTTTGTGTTCCTAACATTTTTTTAGATATTACTCCATCTGAAGCTAATGGTTTTACATTCATACTTCCAGAGTCAGATTGTAAGAAATGAACTTCTTTACCTCCTGTTTCCTCTTGTATTTTAAATGCTTCTTCTAAAATGTCTTTTAAACTACCAGTTACCTTTTTAACAATTTTTCCATCATCTGATATTATAGTAACTGTAGCTCCCAAATAAGGACCAAATTGATTTAATTTATCTATTTCAAGCCATTTATCACCATAGTTTCCTTTACCTCCTGACACTCTTAAGTTATGAGTTTTATCCCCTGATTTTTCAGTTGTTAGTAATATACCTTGATTTCTAAAGTTTGTATCTCTAGAATCTAGTTTAACTTTTTTCTTATCTTTACTTATTTCAAAATCACTTAACTTAGCCCAACTTTGTCGATATACATTTTTATCTTCAAAATCTCTCTCAGTTAAATCTTCTATTTTTACAACTTTTGCAATATATTCACCAGGAGTATCTGTTGGTATCCTTACTGTAGCAAATTTTCTTTCTGTATCTTTTTGTTCTAACACTTCTCGTTTTAATTGATTTAATTCATTTTGTGCGTATGAATGTTGATACCCATCTGTAAAATCTTGGTCATATAAATACTCACTTATAAATATAGAGTTTGTAGCATCTGTTCTATTTTCTTTTTTTCCTTGTCTTGGTTGATAAGTAACCCTTATACCATCTGACATATCTATATAAGTTTTACTATAAATTTGTCCATAATCATCTTTATAGGTCTTATCTCCTAAGGTAATTTTTCCTTTTAGTCTATTGCTTGATAAACCTTCAAGGTAAGGGTCTACTTTCTGTGATTCTTCGTCTATTATGAATCTTTTTGTAGATGTTTCTTTTTGAATTTCTTGTGTTTTTTGTTTGGGTAAATATTTTGAAATAAGATTTTCCGTTTCTTTTTCGATAAAGGGTTTTTGAATATTTTTAATTGGAAACTTATCAAAGGTATTGTATGGCTTATCCATTAAGCTAGGTGGTTTTAAGTTATCTTCTATTATAGAGTCACCTTCTATTATATCTATATTTAAGTTTACTTCACTTTGATCAATTTCTTCTTCTTCCACTAGGTTCTTACCCTCTGATCTATCTTTAGTGTCTTTTACTTGTTTAAAGTAATCGTCTAGCTCTGAAGGATTATCTAAGGGTGCTTCCTCTAAATATGTCTCAATTTTTGTAAATGTTCCTTCATCACCAAAAAGTTCTTCTATTGATTCATTTATATTATCTAAAATAGAGGGTTCAATTTTATTACGTCCTGAATTTTCCCAACTTTCGTTTATCTCTACAAGTTTAATTAAGTCTTCTTGAGTAATTAATGGTTCTTTAAGAGGTCTACCAAGTGGGTCTAATTGTTGTTCTTTATCGGTTTCTATTTCTGGTGTGTATCCTTCCGCTTGTGAAATAAGTTCTATTAGTTTAGTGTCGAAACTTTTTTCTTCAGTGTCTTTAACTTTTTCTTTTTCGCCTTCATTAAATTCTCTAGTTGCTTCAATTAAATCTTCAGGAGAAATTGGGTATTCTTTTTTAGTGTCCTTAGTTATTTTTTCTTTATTTTTATTAAATTCTCTAGTTGCTTCAATTAAATCTTCAGGAGAAATTGGGTATTCTTTTTTAGTGTCAATTTTAGAATAATCTGATTCTTCAAATACATCTTGCCAAGTTTTTAATTCTGGTATAGTTGTAGGTTTTTCTGATTTTCTTTTATCTTCAATTTTAGAATAATCTGATTCTTCAAATACA
>Ga0070749_10000052_pt1 | contig 56175 bp, 93 predicted proteins | sample VirMetDEL_Nov_18_FD_75180 | JGI IMG/M metagenome (GOLD analysis project Ga0070749, IMG submission 75180) | Aqueous microbial communities from the Delaware River and Bay under freshwater to marine salinity gradient to study organic matter... | ecosystem: Environmental > Aquatic > Marine >...
ATCGCTATCATGTAGATATGAGATTACAAACACTGGTGCTACATCAGGCGCAAGTCAACTAAAACAAATCTGTTCGACTGTATTGTCAGAGGGTGGCTATAATCAGATCGGATTGACTCGTTCTGCTGTAAACCCACTCACAGGTAAAAATCTTACAAACGTTATCAACAATCCAATGGTTTCTATTAGATTAAGATCTGGTAGAACTGACGCAGTTGTCACACCTAGACTAATATCACTGTACGGTCTTCAAGCTTCACCCTTTAACTTTAAGGTTATCAGAGGTGCAACGTTAGGTAGTGCAAGTTGGGCTATAACTGACTCGACTAGTAGTGTTGAGTATGATATTTCGGCCACAACTATGACAGGTGGTACAACAATTTATGAAGGCATTTTTAAAGGTCAAACTAGTTCAACGATTTTTGATTTAGAAGAACAGTTTAATCATAGTTTGCAATTAACACGTGATATAATTACTGGTGATAGTGTAGGAGATACTGTTACCATATCGGTCACACCTACAACAAATAACGATGACGCAATAGTATCCTTAAGTTGGCAAGAGAGAACATCATAATGGAATTCAAAGAGTTTATCACAGAGCAGAAGAACACTCACATGACCCATATCGAGGACAAAGTCCTCTATGGTGGTGTGAACGGTACGCGTCAGGCAATCATCGCGCTTCGCTCGTTGAGAGACATGCTTGCTGGTACACACGAAGGAAAAGTCTCAGTAAAGTGGGATGGCGCACCTGCTGTTTTTGCTGGTATCGATCCACGTGATGGTAAGTTCTTTGTAGCCAAGAAAGGTATCTTTAACAAGACGCCAAAAGTCTATAAGACTGCGACTGAGGTCGATGCTGATGCGAGCGGCGATCTTGCTGCAAAGTTAAAGGCTGCGCTTAAGCATCTTCCATCTTTAGGCATCAAAGGCGTGGTGCAAGGAGACTTCTTGTTTTCGAAGGCTGACGTAAAGACTGAGAAGATCAAAGGCGATACGTACGTTACCTTTCATCCTAACACCATCGTCTATGCGGTACCTGCAAACACACAGATGGCTAAAGACATCAAGTCCGCTGAGATCGGTATCGTGTGGCATACTACATACACTGGTAAAACCTTTGAGACGATGAAAGCGTCATACGGAGTCGATGTAACTGCATTTAATCAGTCAGCAAAGGTTTGGTCTCAAGACGCCATGCTAAAAGACATGACTCAGTACACAATGTCAAAAGAAGACACTGATGAGGTGAATATGCACCTCTCAAATGCTGGAAAGATCTTCAATAAGATCTCTTCAACCACATTACGAGAGCTTGAGAATAATCAAGACCTTGCAAAGATGATTGAGACGTTTAACAACTCCTTCGTAAGGAGAGGCGAAGTGGTCATGGATACCAGAAAGCATGTGAACAACTTGGTTAGACATATCAAGACAAAGTATCAGACACAAGCAGCATCAGCCAAGACCGCAAGAGGTAAGGCTACTCAGGTCGCGAAGATGAAGGAAGTGTTAACGTTTTTTTCGCCAGCGAACAAAAATAACTTAAAATTGATGTTCGATTTACAAAAATTCATAATTTTGGCGAAATTAAAAATTATAAATATACTACAGCGTCTCTCGAAAACGAGTACTTTCTTAAAAACCAAGAACGGTTTTAAGGTGACTGGTCAAGAGGGTTACGTTGCGATAGACACACTTGGTGGTGACGCGGTGAAGATTGTGGACCGTATGGAGTTCTCATACGCAAACTTTTCACCAGATATATTAAAAGGATGGGATAAACCAACGAGGAACTGATGTTAGACTTTAAAGACTTTATTGTCGCCGACTATCGTCCAGGCGAACCAGATATTCTGAAGTACAGAGCTCAGCGTCGTCGCCACATTGGTGAGGATGTAGAACAGACTGATGAAGCTCTGACGACTCAGCAGCGTCTTCAGCGCAAGCGTCAGATGCGCAAATACAAACATAAGATCGAGATCGGCCAAATGCGGGCCAAGCGCCGCTTTGCGAATACCAAGACCCTCGAGAAGAGAGCTCAACGTCAGGCTCGTATGAAGATCTATAAGAAGCTCACAAAAGACGTACCCAAAGATGAGTTGACATATGCGCGCAGAAAAGAGATTGAAGCGCGTCTCGATAAACCTGCGTTTAAAGCACGGATCAAGATGATCGCACGTAAGATGTTGCCTCAGGTCCGTAAGCAAGAGATAGAACGTAAACGCGCACAAGGAGTGAGTAATGATAAGTGAATATCCACGTAAAGACCTGAAGAAGGCAATCCAGATTAGTCAGCATACTCAGCGTAACTGGGACCTCAGTCGTTCTATCCCTGAAGAAGACATGGAGATATTGCGTGAAGCTGTCACGCAGTGTCCGAGTAAACAAAACTTTGCATTTTATAAAGCACACTTCATCACGAACCGTGAAGTCATCAAGAAACTACACAACGCAAGTTGGGGCCTTGGCTATTATGACGCTGAGTCTCATAGCCGTGTAGAGACCACGAACAGCCAAGTATTGGCAAACCTGTTGATCGTGTTTGAAGAAGTAGAGCCTTCTATCGGTTTGGTAAATAAGATGCACGCGCGAGATGATGCTGATGCAGAGATCTTAAAGCGTGATCGTCAGATGGCTGTAGGCATCGCCGCTGGTTATGTGAACATGACTGCTGCGATGATGGGTTACGGCACTGGTTGCTGCGCTTGTTACGATAGTAAAGAAGTGCAAGAAATATTGAACTTGAAAGGTAAAGCTTGCTTGTTGATGGGAGTTGGTTATAAAGATCCTGAAAGATCGCGACGTGAACACCATATTACTGGCGTAAAGATTCCTCGTAGACCAAAAGAAAACATCCAAGTAGAATACGTAGCGTGATCAATTCATTTAAGTCATATCTTGTAGAGGAAGAGAAGACGGTTTATTTTACCTTTGGTAGAATGAACCCTCCTACCATTGGCCATGAGAAACTTCTTAATACCATCGCCACTAAGTCTGGCAATAATCCTTATCGTGTGTACCTTTCTCAATCTCAAGATAAAGCTAAAAACCCTCTTACGTATAAAGACAAAGTAAAGTTTGTCCGTAAGATGTTCCCTCGCCATGCACGTTCGGTCATGATCAACCCGAAGGTTAAGACTTTCCTTGATGCCGCAGTCGCGTTATACAATGAAGGCTTTAAGAACGTAGTGATGGTTGTAGGCGAAGATCGTGTCACTGAGTTTGATGTGCTGTTGAACAAGTACAATGGAAAGAAGATGCGACATGGTTTCTTCAACTTTGCTCGTATCCACGTGGTGTCTGCTGGACAAAGAGATCCTGACGCAGAAGGCGAAGAAGGAGCATCAGCTACTAAGCAACGTCAGCATGCAAAGGCAAAAGACTTTGTTGCGTTTAGTCAAGGCTTACCAAAGGGTGTGAGTAATGTAGACGCAAAGGCCATATTCAATGCAGTACGCAAAGGTATGGGTCTGAAAGAGACGACTGACTTTACTAAGCATGTGAAGCTTGATACGGTATCTGAGACACGTGAGCAGTATGTTCAGGGAGATTTATTTCAGGTCGGCGATCGAGTAGTTGTCATTGCGGACGACACGATCGCCACCGTCAAACACCTTGGTTCGAACTATGTGATCGTCGAGTCAGCTGGTAAGCAGATGCGCAAGTGGCTAGACGCGATCGAACTGATCGAAAAGGTAGCACAAGATCCTGACGTGAGTAAGGTCAAAGGCACGCAGCCAAAGCCTTACTACAAAGGTTTAGATAAAGACACAAAGCAAGCGAGAGCCGCACACTTCAGATCATATGCTAACAAGAGTCCTGCAGAGAAAGACGCTGCGCCTTATAAGAAGGCGCCTGGTGATGCTACTGCAAAGACCAAGCCAAGTAAGTACACGCTGAAGTTCAAGCAGATGTATGGAGAGCAGATCTCTGCTGTTGACCTTGCAAAGAAACGTATCGATCAAGAAAAAGCTGCAGATGCAAAGAGACACGATCGTGCGTTAGACGCTGCTCGCCTTAAAGACACGAAAGCAATTAACAGGGAAACCAAATGATCAAGTTCTCTCAGTACATTGAAGAAGCATCTGGACTTGCAGCAAAGGCAGCAAAGTCGGGCGTATCAACGTCTACATTACAAAAGGTTTATAATCGTGGCGTCGCAGCATGGAAATCCGGTCACCGCCCCGGAACCACGCCTCAGCAATGGGGTCATGCTCGTGTCAATGCATTCTTAGTTAAGAAGAAAAAAGGCGGCCTCAATCACGATAAGGACTTAGCATAATGCCACTCAAAGTATCACATGGAATTGGTGCGTGGATTAAAGACTTCAAAGGTTCAGATGCCCCGCAGTTTAAAGGTAAATCTGACAAAGAGCGCAGAGATCAAGCCATTGCTGCTTATCTCTCGGCCAAGCGTACTCAGAAAGAGGGGAAAGAAGATCCTCCTTTCGAAGGTCCGTATAAGAAAGCTGGTTCTAAGCCTTCTGCGGTTCCAGGTAAATTCGGTATCGGCCCTTCTACTGCCAAACATCTTGCTAAGATGGGCATGAAGAAGGCTGCTGAGAAGAAACCTGTGAAAGAATCTGATGCTGCTTGGGCTGCTGCGAAAGAAAAAGAAAAGATGGATCGCTTGACGCCTAGCGACCAAGATAAGATCGCTAAGATCCGTGCTATGCTCGCGAAAGAGAAAAAACCGGTTAAGGAAGAGACTACGTTTGAGGTTGAAGTCGATGGTTTGCCAACGATGTATATGAAGGCCAAGTCTCCTGGCGCGGTCAAAGCTGAACTGCGTAAGATCGTCAAGCAACCTTCTATGATCCAAAGCATTGAGCGTGTCACTGACGCTGAAGTGAAAAAAGTTTTCCGTAACAAGGCACAAGGTCGTGAAGAAGAAGAGATGGACGAAGGCGTGCAACAAGCTCTACGCAAGTATGTCCCAGGTTATGCAAAACATCAGCTGAATAAAAAAATGGATGCACAAAAATATGCTCCAGGTGACAGCGCTAAAAAGACTGTTGATAAAGATGTTAATTACTATCGGTATAAAAAAGTTGCTGATAAATTAAATAAAGAAGAAGTTGAAGAAGGTGTAAAGGGTTATAACCCCGGATGGATGCTAAAAGCCGATCCTAAACTTGGTGCTGCAGTAAAAGCAAAACAAGATCTTGCTAAAAAACGTCAAGCAACCTACGGTAAGCCAGAAGCTGGTAAGTCTGTTAAAAAAGAAGAAGTTGAGCAGATTGACGAGCTAAGCAAAAGTACTTTGCGCTCTTACATAGATAAAAAATCGGACGATCACGTGTCTAATAAAAATGCTGTAGATGATGCACGTGATGCTTTACGTAAGCACCAAAGAAACAAACCTTCACTTGATGCACCTCTTAAACATCAATTTGACCATAACGCTAAGAAACGTGAACTAGAGAGAGATGTCAATGTTGCATCGAGAACTGCTACACGTTCAAATGTAAACCTTCTTAAAGCAAAGAAACGTTTGAACAAAGAAGAAGTAAACGAGATCTCTGGTGAACTTGCTCAGCGTTACCATGACAAGGCAGTCAAAGCACCTCGTAAAGCAGATGCAAAGGATCCTATCGGTCATGTGTTGAAGCGTTTCTCTGGTATGCAACGTGCTCAAGATCGGGTTCACCGTGATGCTATGAAAGACATCAATAAGCGTGCGTCTGACAGACTGAAAGGCATGTAAGATGAGAGACTTATGGAACACGTACATCTCTGAAGTTGCCAAATATGAGTGGGGCAAGACTGATGCTGCGAACCATGCCAAGAAGATGACTCCTGGCCAGAATGAAGCGAAAGATCCTGGTGAGTATGACCAAGAAGGTGATATGGCCAAGACGAAGCTTCGTACCATCATCTCTGCTTCAAAAGAGATGCATGATATGTTAAAGACTGATGATAACTTGCCTGAATGGGTTCAAGATAAGATCACGAAAGCAGAAGATTATATCACTACTGTTCGTGACTATATGAAGTCGGAGGGCGAAGATGACAAAGGCTAAGTCATTCAAGGCTTTTATCAATGAAGCTGCGATCGATGCAAAGGGTCATAAGTCCTCTACTGGTGGGTTGACACAGAAGGGAGTTGATGCTTTTCGTAGAGCAAATCCAGGCTCAAAGCTGCAGACTGCTGTCACAACTAAACCTTCGAAGTTGAAGCCTGGTAGTAAAGATGCTAAACGTCGTAAGTCGTTTTGCGCTCGTATGAGTGGTGTATCTGGTCCAATGAAAGATGAGAAGGGTCGTCCAACGCGTAAAGCACTTGCATTGAGAAAATGGAATTGTTAAATGGAAAAAGAATTACAAGACCATATCTCAAGCGAGCAAGCTCGTCTAGATCGGATCGAAGGCAAGATAGATAAACTATCTGATGCTGTAATCTCTATCGCGCGCGCAGAAGAGAAGCTAGCTGGTTTACAGAGCGATCAGCTGAAACTCTATGATCGTATGAACAAATTTTCAGAGAAGCTCGATTGTATCGAGACTTCTGTTGTAAAGAACGAGTCTGCAGTGAAGTTGATTAACTTCCTGTTAGGCACAATCGTAGTTGCCGTGGCCGGCGCTTTAACCACAATGTGGTTTAACTAAGGAGTAAAGATGAAAAAACTAAGCGAATATACCTCGAAAGATGGTAAGTTCGTGCACCAAGCAAAGGCCGGCAGATACGGCGGCTCGAAGCCAAGTGCACCAGAACCAACAAAAGGTCCTTCAAACAAACAGCTTGATCAGCTGAAGAAGTCTATGAAGAAGGAAGATAGCTGCTGTCCTAAGTGCGGTAAGATGCACGAGGGAGAATGCAAGATGGAAGGTGTTGATGAGAAGTTAGTTGGTAACCAACACAAGCTTGATCACAATAAGAACGGTAAGCTTGATGCTCATGACTTCAAGATGGCACGAAAGAAAAAAGGCGAGACTGCTACTATGAATCCTAAGATGGATAATGATAGCAAGAACGGTGGTTCGATGGAGCAGAAAGAAGGCGTGAAGTCTGCTGATAAAGAGCCTGAAGCTTATACTGATCCCAGCACTGGTAAAACAAAGTATCGCATGGTTGCGAAGGATAAAGATATGATTAAACAAGAATCAACGATCAGACAGCGTCTGTTGTCCATCTTTGAGAAGAAAGAAGATCCTCATACGAAGGGTTCATTGAAGCAACCTCCGCTTGACAATGTTGCAGTGTCAGGTAAAGGTGCCAAAGATATGGTTGCTCAACATAATCCAGTAATCCCGAAAGGTGGCGATGAGCCTGCTTTGGAGAAAGACAACTTTAGTAATATGACTAAAGATGTGAAGAAATCTCCAATGAGACCTAACGATAACCCTCAAGGTGATAAGAACATCATCAACCCAGTTGATGACATCACTAAGAAGGCATCGAAGAAAGAGGACGATGGCTTTAAACAAGGTGGCGCACCTAAGATCGGTGAGTCTTTCCTTGATCAAGTAGTAGCTGCTTCACGTAAGTTATTTCAGTGATCTTAGGCCTTCGGGCCTAAGATAGATACTTACATGATGCTGATTGAATTAAATGAAGAAAACCTCTTGTTGTATGCGGCAAAGCACTATTACAACCCGCGCTTTGTCGACATTGATGAGTTCAATGAAGATCTCAATCGATTTAAGTATATTAAGAGGTTAGTGAATCGGTACATCGTAGAGGGTGAATTGACTGATCGACTGATCATGAACCACCTTATCGTCGTATCAAATGTGTTTGGTATTGAGGCGATGTTAAAGATACTCGAGTTAAAGCTCGAAGATAAACATTGGCCAATCATCAAACCGTTCTTGATATTTTTAAAGTATATTAAGGTTGAACAGTATCCTGAAATACCTCTCGATAAGAGGGTAGTGGAAAGGTTAAGAGAAGTACATGGGAATCGTCAAGAGAGCAGCTGACTTAGCATACACCATCAGGTTCGTGACCTTGATGGCGACTCCGTACGAGAGCATGGATGCGTATAAGCTTGGCCTTATCGATAAAGAAGGTAAGAGAGACAAGAGTGTCAAGATTGACACCGATGAGAAGAGAGATGCGTACACTCCTTTCATTCGTCTTGCTGTTAACCTTAAGCGCTTGGTCTCTATCATCCCAGGCGGAAATACTCGTTTAGGTAGTTTAGCTTCTGCGCTCTATCTCATCAAAGAAAACTATGGCTTGAATGATGACAAGCTAGAGAAGATCTTAAAGAAGTTAAATATGGAGACTCTTGACTTTTTGAACGAGAAGAACGACTGGTTCTTGACTGTAGATCAGATGATTAGTCCAGGAATCTATAGGTTACAGAATGAAAAGATGATTAACTCTTCATATGAGATCATCTGTAACTCAAAAGATAAGATACGAGTTGAAGAGGGTTGTTACCCCGTTGGTGATGTATTCGGGATAAATATCTACAAAGCAAAGCACCTGACCACAAATCAGGAGATATTCATCGCATCAACAGAGATCTACAAATGAAAGAGATGACAACGACCGCCGATGCTGGCATCCCTCATGATACGAGAAACATGGGTCCTCGTCTTAAGACTACTGTGATGCATGATCGTCGACGACGTAAGGATCAAAGTCCTGTCTTATTGAAGCGTTTTCGTAAGTACATCGAGGATCATTCTATAGGGAAATAATCATGTTTGGTATTGGATCGATCATCAAGATCGTAGCTACTTTGGTCATCGTAATCATCGTCGCAGGTGGTATATACTATATCAGTGATCTCAAAGCAGCACTCGCTGTGTCTCAGATGAACGAGCAGAAGCTTGAAGACGGCATCAAAGCTCAGAACGAACTCTTAGAAGCTATGAAGAAAGACATAGCTGCAATACAGAAAGCGAACGAAGAGTTAAGAGCTGAGAATGAGAAGCAGAAGAAAGACGTAGATGCTCTCGCAAAGAAGTTTGATAAACGAGACTTCGGAGCTTTCTCTCTTGCAAATACTCAGAAGGCTCAAGAGCTGATTGATCGCGGAGTAAAGAACGCATTGAGGTGCCTAGAACTTGCGACTGGAGCACCATTGACAGAAGAAGAAAAAAACGCACCATCACCTATAGAGGCAAATCGTGAATGTCCGGCACTTATCAATCCTTCCTTTAGCCCTCTTAATTAGTGGATGTGGTTCTCTTTGGCCGTTCGGCAAGAGTACGCCTGAGGTCAAACAAGTACAGATACAGACAAAGGCTGTAGAGAAGACTCCGCTTAAACTCCCAGATCCCGCGCCCCTACAGGCACGAAACATCAAGTTCCTAATCATCACTCGTGAGAACTATGAGCAGACGTTCGAGGAACTTGCCAAACAAGGCATTGATCCTGTCGTCTTTGCATTGACTGATGATGGGTATGCTCAACTCTCCATGACTATCGCAGAGGTCCGTAACTTGCTAGCAACGCAACGTTCCATCATCATGCGATATCGGGAATACTATGAGCCAGAAAAGAAAGAAGAGGAAAAGAAATGAAGTTAATTACCGCGCTCGTCTTATCAGTATCTTTAACTGGCTGCGCTGCGATTCAAGAGTGGATACCAAGTTTTTGGGATGATAATCAAAGTGCTAAGATTATAGATATTAGACAAAAGGCACACAATATTGATTGCACAGACGTGATCACTCAGAAGTACTGGTCATCAGCACTGGCGAGAGATATACAATGGTTTGAACTATATAGTGATAGCAAAGGCTCTGCTCAAAAGGATGTTCTGCGGATGATAGAACCGATGAAGAAGACCGTCGCAGAATGGGACGGAAGAGAGAACCCAAGCAAAGCATACTGTGAATTAAAGAAGAAGATCATTAAGGTTCAGGCTGATAAAGCCGCAAACGCAGTTCACTGGAGATTTTAATGGATGAACTAAGAAACCTTCTGACATGTGGTTCCCCATGGGCAGAACAAAGAGCAGCTATAGCACTTGAGCTTCACGATCAACACGCAAAGGGCGAAGTCTCCACTGATGAGTTTAATGCTCTACTCCAAGACCTCATTAATACTGATGTATTAAATTCTGAGGCAGATGATATAAACGTCAAGTCAGCACTGGTCATGGCAATTTCAGGTTGTATGAAATTGGTTTGATGTACAAAAGTGACGTTTTAATATATAATACTACCTCCAGAAAACAATAAACCACGTCCACTCGGGCGTAAGGGAACACTATGCCTATTCGTTTGTCGAGAGACAGAGATGAACTATTGACCGATTATGCTATCGGTATGTTGAAAGACTTCTATATGCGTGAATATGAGAAGTCTCCCCAAGAAGCTTTCTCAAGAGCTTCACAAGCTTGGTCAACTTACAAAGGCCAAGTCGATGAAGGACTAGCACAAAGATTGTATGACTATGTGAGCAAGAAGTGGTTCATGTTTGCAAGTCCTGTATTATCAAACGCTCCTAACGGGACCAAGAAAGATAAGGGTTTGCCCATTTCTTGTTTCCTCACTTATGTACCAGATACACTCGAAGGCTTGATCTCGCACTCAAGCGAGTTGCGTTGGCTGTCAGTCTTTGGCGGTGGTGTCGGTGGCCACTGGTCAGACGTTCGCTCTGTAACTGATAAGGCTCCTGGTCCCATCCCGTTCTTGCACACTGTCGATGCAGACATGATCGCGTATCGTCAAGGTAAGACTCGTAAGGGTTCATACGCTGCGTATATGGACATCTCTCACCCTGATGTGGTAGAGTTCATGAACCTACGTATCCCTACGGGTGATGTACAGCGTAAGGCATTGAACTTACATAATGCGATCAATATCAGTGATGACTTCATGAAAGCAGTCGTGGCTGGTGAGATGTGGCAGCTGAAAGATCCGCACGACGGTAAGGTGACAGAAGAGATCAGTGCACGTAAGTTGTGGGAACGTCTTATCGAGATTCGATTCCGCACAGGTGAACCGTACCTCAACTTCATTGACCGTGCAAATGAGTTTTTACCGCAACCTTTGAAAGAGAAAGGATTAAAGATCCATGGCTCGAACCTTTGTAATGAAATCCATCTACCTACCGGTCCTGATCGCACTGCGGTATGTTGCCTTTCGTCTCTTAATCTTGAGTTCTATGAGGATTGGAAGAATACGACCATTGTCGAAGACCTCGTCACTATGTTGGACAATGTACTTGAGTATTTTATCGAAAACGCTCCTGATGAAATTTCCAGAGCTCGGTACTCAGCCGAAAGAGAAAGATCAATTGGATTGGGAGCCATGGGATTCCACTCACTTCTACAACGACAAGGAGTTGCATGGGAATCAGAGCTCGCAAGAGAAATCAACTATGTAGTGTTTAAACATGTCAAAGATAAAGCTGTTGAACAAACTCGACGATTGGCTGTGGACCGAGGCGAATATCTCGATGGCATCGGTTCTGGTAATCGTCACGCACATTTGCTTGCAATCGCTCCTAATGCTTCTTCTGGTGTTATCCTTGCTACAAGTCCTAGCATAGAACCCAATAAAGCAAATGCTTATACGCATCGTACTCGAGCCGGTTCATTCCTTGTCAAGAACAGATACTTAGAAAAGGTACTTGATCAACATGGAGAAAACAACGAATCGAATTGGACAAGCATTATCACAAATAAAGGATCGGTACAGCACTTGCCATTCCTTACGGAAGGTGAAAAGGCGATATTTAAGACTGCTGACGAACTCAACCAAGAGTGGATAATCCAACACGCGGCTGATCGGCAGAAGTACATCTGTCAAGGTCAGTCAGTGAACTTATTCTTCCCCTCTGGTGCACCACGTTCTTATGTAAATAAGGTGCACCTGAAAGCATGGAAAGAAGGCTTGAAGGGCTTGTATTACTTACGTACAGAATCAAAGGCACGCGCTGAGAACGTATCTGAGAAGGTCGAACGTGTTGCTCTACAAGATGATACACGAACGATCGTATATGGTAAGATGGATTGCCCGTGGTGTGCAAAGGCAAAGGAAGAGCTTGCTGTACGAGGCATTCACTTTGACTATATCGATCTACAAGAAATTGGCAAGACTGCGAGAGAGGTCACAGGACGTGATGTGAAGACCGTACCGCAGATCTACGTTGAAGGTAAATACGTTGGTGGTTATGAACAACTCATGGAACACTTAAACAACACACAACCAGAACTTATCGCTGCTGATGGCGATGAGTGTCGAGCATGCGAGGGATAAATGTCACTATTCAAACAATCGAGAACTTATAAGCCGTTCACGTATCCGTGGGCGGTAGAACTGGCAAAGAAACATGAAGAGATACACTGGGTCGAAGATGAAGCGGAACTTTCAGAAGATGTACAGGATTGGCGCACTAAACTTACTGCTGATGAGAAGGAATTTATCACTCAGGTTTTACGTCTGTTTACTCAGTCCGATGTCCAGGTGGGTGAAAACTATCACGAGTTTCTCATCCCCAAATTCAAGAACAATGAAGTCAGAAACATGCTCTCTTCTTTCGCCGCGAGAGAGACTGTACATCAAAGAGCCTACGCTCTATTAAACGACACACTCGGTTTGCCTGACGAGGAGTATCATAAGTTCCTCGAGTACAAGGCGATGGCTGACAAGATTGACTTCATGTCAGAGGGTAAGATCCAAACGCAGACAGATCTTGCTCTTACACTCGCACAATCCGTGTTCAATGAAGGAATGTCGCTCTTCTCTTCGTTTGTCATGTTGCTGAACTTCCAGCGCTTTGGTAAGATGAAGGGTATGGGCACTATCGTTGAATGGTCTATTCGTGACGAGACGATTCACGTACAAGGTAATGCTAAGTTGTTCCGTACGCTTTGTGATGAGCATCCGAGAATCGTAAATGATGAACTCAAGTCAAAGATCTATGATATGGCAAAACGAGCAGTTGAACTTGAAGACAAGTTTGTTGCTCTTGCCTTTAATGGATCCGACGTACAAGGACTCACAAGAGATGAAGTTAAACTTTATATTCGTCATATCGCTGATCGTCGTCTGCTACAGCTTGGTCTTAAACCAAAGTTTAAAGTGAAAGACAACCCACTGCCATGGTTAGATTGGGTGTTGAACGGCGCTTCTCACGATAACTTCTTCGAGAAGCGTGTCACAGAATACTCGGTTACCGGTATGGAAGGTGACTGGGGCTGGGAAGAGGAAAGGCTTGCAGCATGAGAGAATACCGTGTAGAATGTGAAGAGTGCGACAACGTATCAACCATCCTAACACAATACACAGTAGACGAACCTTCCTTCTGCCCAATGTGTGGTAGAAGGCAGGACATTGAAGAAGTAGACGAGGACGACGACTACGATGATACTTGATTACATTCTTTGGGCAGTTTGTCTGCTTTTGGCCATGCGTCTTGGTGCATGGGTACAAAGGAAGCAGATCGAGATGCAGCTTGAAGAGATGTACGAAGATGATGATGAAGAAGAAGTACAACTTACGTGCATAGTAGAGCTTCATCAAGAACAAATGTATTGCTGGGAAAAAGAAAGCAGTGAGTTCTTAGGTCAAGGTAAAAACTTTCATGATATGAAAAGCGCCGTAAAAAAACGAGCTACAGAATTATATGGAAAAAACTGCGCGTTGAGTATCATTACGTGTGATGAAGACGTGGTAGAAAGATTAAAGTTAGAAAATATAGATGTGGCTATACAAGAACGAACCGCTTGAAGATACTCCTAAAGAATACCAAGGATTTGTCTATTGTATCACTGAACTTGATACCGGTATGATGTACATTGGTAAGAAGTTCTTCTGGAAACCAAAAGTCTTAGGCATCACCAAGACTCGGAAGCGACGTGTACGTACTCGTATAGAGTCTGATTGGCGAGACTATTATGGATCAAACAAACTCGTCAAGCAGTTGGTCGAAGCCAAAGGCAGAGATAATTATAAGAGAGAGATCCTTCACCTTTGTAAGACCAAAGGCGAGTGCTCATACTATGAGGCCAAGCTTCAGTTCCAGTATGATGTACTTGTAAATCCAAAGTATTACAACGAGTTTATATCCTGTAAGATAAATGCGTCTCATTTGAAGATTTAAGCATGTACAAGTCTCAGATTTGGGTGTATAATCCTTATACCAGATCAGGCAGAGGTGGAATACCCCTAGAAAGTTTATTATGCTAATTTATGACTACAATGGAATTGCTCTCGGTTCAATCATCATCGAGAAGACGTTGAGTGAAGATCTCATTCGACACATGATCCTTAACACCATCCGCATGTACCGTGCTAAGTTTCCTAAGGAAGAGTACGGCGAAGTCATCATCGCGGCCGACGGCGCCAATAACTGGCGTAGAGGTGTATTTCCCCAGTACAAAGCGAATCGTCGTAAAAACCGCGACAAGTCAGACTTTAACTGGGACGAAGCATTTCGGCTCCTTAACATGATTCGCGAAGAGATCAAAGAAAACTTCCCTTACAAGGTAATACATATAGAAGGTTGTGAGGCTGATGACGTGATCGCCACTCTGGTGCATAATACCAATGAGTTCGGTCAATATGAAGACGTCATGATTATCTCTGCAGATAAAGACTTTGCTCAGCTGCAGAAGTTTGATAATGTGGGTCAGTTTAGCCCGTTGACTAAGAAGTTTATAAAAGAACCACATCCGCGGAGGTTCTTGCAAGAGCATATCATTAAAGGTGATACTAGTGATGGTGTACCTAATGTCCTTTCGAATGACGACGTATTCGTTGAGGGTATTCGTCAAACTCCTGTCAGTAAGAAGAAGATGGAAGCCATCATCGATGATCTGCATGAAGGAGAGTTGTTATACGCAGCTTCATGGTATCGGAACTACCAGCGTAACGAACGGTTGATCGATCTGTCTTATACGCCAGATCATCTCAAGGAAATGATCCTCGAGTCGTACGAAAAAGATCCGATTGGGAAAGGTAGTATGGTACTGCCTTATTTGATAAATAAAAGATGCAAGATGTTGATTGAATCTGTAGCGGAGTTTTAATATGGCATACGTAACTAACCTTATGGTCCACGAGGTCCTCGAGGCCGTAAGTAAGAAGAAGTCGAAGGCTGAGAAGATTAAAGTCTTAAAAGATAACGAGTCTTGGGCCCTGAAAGACATCATCAGAGGCTCTATGGATTCCACAGTCAAGTGGAACTTACCTGAAGGCACACCGCCCTATAAACCATCACGGGCTGAGAGTGCACCTACAAACCTACTCAAAGAGAATTCAAAGTTCGCTAACTTTGTACAGGGTGGCAAAGGATCTAAACTACCTGCTTTCAAGCGAGAGCAGATGTTCATTGGTTTGATAGAAGGCATACATCCAGAGGATGCTAAGCTTGTTGTTGATATGATAAACAAAAAGACCCCAAAAGGATTGACACGACCACTTGTAAAGGAGGCATTTCCCGGTCTACTTCGTGATGATTAAGTTCAACTATTAACAGGAGACTATGACCTATGGTATTGAATCAAGTCGATAGACTAAAGAAAGATTACTCTGATCTCGAAATATACGTAAAGCGCCTGCAAAAACGTGGCGATATCGAAAAGATGAAACGAATACAGAGGAAGCAGCAGTTCATTAGTCAACGAATTGAGACAAGTCAACTTCATTAACGGTCTAACATAGGAGTGTACAACCCCTACATTTTATGGTATAATAACACCATGACTTGTAGGGGTTTTTCATTATGAATATATTTGTACTTGATCGGGATCCTGTCCTGGCCGCCCAACTCCAATGTGATAAGCATGTTGTCAAGATGATCGTGGAGTCAGCGCAGATGCTATCAACTGTCCATCGCTATATTGATGGTGACGTCTACCTTTGTCCTTCTAAATCGGGACTTCGTGAGGTCAAGAACTGGCGCCATCCAGATCCAGAGCTCGATCGTATACTGTATCGAGTAGTTCACCTCAAACATCCTTGTACAGCATGGACTGCACAGACTTCTTGTAACTATGAGTGGCACTTTAAACACTTTGTCGCTTTGTGTGATGAGTACACGCATAGATATTCGAGGGTGCACGAGACAGAGAAAAAGTTGAAGGAGATATTGAGGAAACACCCGAAGGGACTTACTACAAAAGGTCTTACGCCCTTTGCTCTTGCGATGAAGGCAAATCCCGAGTGTATGCTTGATGATCCTGTTGAATCATATCGTGCTTTTTACAAAACTAAACTTGCTCGGTTCTCCATGAAGTGGACAAACCGAGAGATACCGGAGTGGTTTCGTGCCGACGTATACGCTTAAAGACATTAGTAATAATCATGAATGGGACGTTCGTTGTTCTTGGGATGACTTACAGATCATGTTAGACGAAAACCCTGACATCATTCGAGTTTGGAACACTGGTAAAGCTCCAGAACTTATATCAGATTCAAAGTCTACTTTACGTAGAGCTGGTAGTGGTTGGAATGAGTTGTTAGGTAGGATTCAAAAGGGTTCAGGGCGAGGGAACACGATTAAACGATGAGTAACGCAGCTAAACTAAAAGATACAGATTTGCCTCAGTTTGAGGCTATCACCAAGAACCAAGTGAAAGTATATGACGCTTGGGATGATGGTGATAATATCGTGATGGTTGGATCTGCAGGCACAGGTAAGACCTTTGTTGCTTTGTACCTTGCACTTGAAGAAATCCTTGATAAGTCAAGTGTATATGATCGAGTAGTCATCATTCGATCCGTAGTACCTGTGAGAGATATGGGCTTTTTGCCTGGTACAGTCGAAGAGAAGAAAGCGAGTTATGAAACTCCTTATAAATACATTTGTGAAGAGCTCTTTCGAGATTCCTCGGCGTACAGTAAGTTAAAGAATAACCATCAGATCGACTTCGAAACGACGTCTTTCATCCGAGGCACCACATTTCACCGCACCATCATCATCGTCGATGAGATGCAGAACCTGAATTTCCACGAGCTCGATTCAGTGATGACAAGGGTAGGCGAAAATTGTCGTATCATTTTCTGTGGAGACTATCTCCAGTCAGACTTTACAAACGATAATGAACGCGACGGCGTTATGAAGTTTCTTCGTATCGTCGACCAGCTAAATTACTTTTCAGTCGTGACGTTTGGCTGGGACGACATCGTTCGATCAGGTTTGGTCCGCGATTATATCATGACAAAGGAAATGTTAGGTGTTAAATGAAAACCATACTCGCCGTCATTGCGGCGCTCGCTATCTTACTCCATCAGCTCCCAGCTGAGGCTCAACCGACCGAATATGGTCCAAGGATCGTACCAGAGTGCATGGCTCTTGATAAGTTCTCTATCTTCCTCGAGAGGTCAGGAGAAAAGATCATAGGTGGTGGTGTAAGCATAAGGAACGTCAACGGCCAACCTTTTACGACAGAGATGTTTATTACCTTACATCCTGAAACAAAAGATTGGACTTACTTTGAAGTCTTACAAGGAAAGATGTGCGCTCTTGGGTACGGTGTTAAATATAAAGAATTTGCTGATACAAAAAACTTCTTATAATGTTTAAACATGAATTCATTGATCTTGGTTATGAAGACCTTAATGTCGAAACTTCAGAATCTGGTGGCAGGAGATACGTTGACCCTAATGGGCATAAGTATCCTTCTGTTACTACAGTGCTTGGCATATTAACTGAACAGTCGATCAGAGAATGGCGCGCAAGAGTGGGCGAAGATGAAGCCAATCGCGTGAGTAATCGTGCCTCAGCGAGAGGCACTTCTGTACATGCTATCGTTGAAAAATATCTAAAGAATGAAGACACATCTGACTATCTCCCACACATACAACAAAGCTTTGCGAACCTTAAGCCGATATTGGACTCTCGGGTTGGTCCCATATATGGGATTGAAAGTCCTCTTTATTCTAGGCACCTTGGCTTGGCTGGGCGTTGTGATTGCGTTGCTCAGTTCGACGGTGTACCTTCAATCATAGACTTTAAAACCTCTCGTAGGATTAAAGAAAAAGATAAGATCTCTAACTACTTTGCTCAGATGTCAGCGTATGCTATCATGTGGGAAGAACGCACTGGTATGCCCATCACGAATACGGTAGTGGTCATGGATGTAGACCATGAAAAACCTCTCGTGTTCAAAGAGCATCGCGATAACTATACTGAACTCCTCCTTGATACCATCAAGGAATATAACAATAGGCAGCTTTTCCGTGGATAATCAAGTCGTTCCGCCTGGCGTAAGTGGTAGAGAGGTTGTACAAGACTTTAGTACTTGTACAGTGCAAGACATCGCGTGTGAGTTGGCTCTGAATAACTTAGGAGACTTTGAACCTCTTGACTTCAAGTTAAACGTCGGTCAGTTCATGAAAGAAATCTCATTCTTCAAGAATGACTGGGTAGACTACTTACCTCGTACAGACGTACGTAACAATCGTAAAGGTTTAGTGCTCTCTAACTTACCTGGAAAATCACATCAAGACAACCCAAGCTTGCCTCAAGCATGTTTAGAAGCAAAGCGTAGACTAAGCGAAGCAGACTTTAATGAACGCACAGAAGTATATGATGCGTGCGAAAGCCTGCACCCTCTGCTTGACTACTTCTCTCCACTTGGTCGTACGTTCTTGGTCAACTGTGGCATTGGCGGTTTCTTTGTACCACACCGTGACCAACCTTACATGCCACGCGAGACCTTTCGAGTCGCAGTGTTTTTAAATAAGTGTGGTCCTTATGAGTATGATTGGTTGGTCGATGATAAGAAGATCAATATTGAGTTAGGTCGGGCATACTATATCAATACGAGAAGGATGCATCGCACCATCAGCTGGGCGAACGACAGCATTCACTTGATCATGAACATACCATTCACTCCTGAGAATGTATCGAAATGCATAGCGAAGCTTCAACACCGCCACTGAGGTACGAATCTTTCCTCTCTGATATTGAAGTCAGATGGCTGATAGGTATGTACGAATGGATGCCTAAAGTACATAAGAACACCGGGCCCATATGTACTGACCTTACGCCTCACCTTGGTACAGGAACAGGCTTAATGCACAATATCTTTGAACGAATCAAGTCAAAGATTGGTCCGTGTGAAGTCATCCATGCGATGCACTTTATGACTTCTACTCCTCACATCATCCATACGGATGGTCATAAGTCGATGCCAAAGGTATATAAAGCGATCACCTTGCCATTACAGACCATTGGTGAAAAGACAGAAGATCCTAAACTAATCTTCTTCGATCAGCACTACAAAGGTCCGCCGAGTAAGTTCTTCAATGGTGAGAAGGAAGTCGAGACCTACTATAACGATTGTTTGTATCAGTATGACAAAGTAGAAGGCATTAATAGATCAAAGATGGTTAGCTTTCGAGATCATAACGAATACATGCCTCATATCAAACACAAGTGGCTCGAAGGTTTATCAGTACATTCTATGCATGAATGGGTGCCTGGTGACGCTATCATGTTTGACTGCACACAACTCCACTGTGCAAGTGATTTTCGAAAAGTCGGGGTCACATCTAAACTGGGTATAAGTATATTTACAAAACACTAGAGGAGTGGTATAATGCTATTCTTAGTATGCATGCTTATCGTGATCGTGTGTGCTATTTGGTGGATGATTGACTACACTCTAAAATATGGTGAACATGATAAAGACGATAACTAAGTATTTAAAGTATTCAGGAATTTGGGTTGGGTTTGTATTCAACCCGTATCACTGGGAATTTAAATATATAACAAAAGTAAAAGAGTGGCCAGAATCTGATAACTGGTTCGACAACAAACTCTCACTCGGTCCGGTGTGGATTCGAGTCATCATCGATGATGGGCGTTGGTAATGAGAAGAATGATATATCAGGTTTACGTCGGTAAACCAAGCAAGCTATACGATCACTGCACTGCATCAGTAGCTGCATACTGTTCAAGGCATGGCATTGACTATACGCTTCAGCGTAGTCCAATATTACGCATCAAGCCTGATGTGTTCTCTACGAATCGAAGTAAAGAGTCGTATGAGAAGCACGGAGGTTTCTTACCTATCTTTGAAAAAGAAAACGCGTTCGATTACTTTGATGCTGCAGACCAGATCGCGATCGTCGATGCAGACATCTACATTCGTCCTGATGCACCTAACATCTTTGATGAGTTAAAGCCTGAGACAGAGTTTGCTGGTGTGGTAGAGCGTGAGATGCCTATTACTGAACAGTATGCTCAGAAGATCATCAACTATTCTCGTATGCAGTATGGTCAACTTCATAACAATAAAGTAGACTTTACGCCGAACGGGCTTGGATTTGAGTTCTATAATATGGGGTTGATGGTGATGAATAAAGGCATCACTCGTTACCTTCGAGGAGAAACACCTCGCGAATTTATCATGCGCCCAGAGTTTAAAGACTTTGTTGACGGAGCAGGCCCATGGAAATGGTCGACAGACCAAACGTTGCTAAATACTTGGGTGAGAAAAGAGAAGATGGTACAGCAACACCTTGATTGGAAATGGAACGCTTTGTATAAAGGTGTAAGAGATGATAAGATCAAGGAAGCACACTTCGTTCACTTCTTCTTAAAAGATCTGTTACCAGAACGAGGTGAGAACGTACAAAGATTGATGGAAGAGATATGTTAAGAGCACTATTTGACAAGTACGAATGTGATAAAGGTCATAAGCATTCTTATGAGGATGTATATGAACCAGAGCTTGCACCCATTCGCGAAGAAGAACTGAACATCCTTGAGATCGGTATCTTTAAAGGCGCGAGTACTCAAGCATGGCTAGAGTACTTTCCAAACGCAAAGATCTATTGTATAGACCTGTTTGATCGAGTGCCTATGTTGTCTCTTGAGATCATTAATGAGGCTCGAGTCAGCGCGATTCAAGGTAGTAGCATGTCGTATCATACTGTAAACAAGATGAATCATGCATGGCCAGACATCAAATTTGACATCATCATCGATGATGGTAAACATACGCCTGATGCCAACAGAGAAACGTTTGACCTTATGTTTCCTATGCTCAAAGAAGATGGCAGCTACTATATCGAAGACGTCTTTCCTCTTGACATCATGACTCAACAAGAGCTGAATCATCCTTGGGTATTAAGGCACAACGAAGAATATAACATCATGAAAATGATGAAGTTCTTGACCACTGTTGAGAAACACAACGTCACTCGCTTTGACAATCGTAAGACGACTGGCGAGCCAGACAGTTATATCTTCAAGGTGACGCGATGATGTTGATTTCGCATCGTGGTAACACCCATGGCATCGGTCTAAAGTATGAGAACGAACCGAAGTATGTTGAAGATGCGCTTCAGCTTGCTGATGGCGTAGAGGTTGATGTATGGTATCATCTTGGTCAGTTTTATACTGGTCATGATGGTCCGCAATGGGCAGTAAAGAACGAGTGGTTAGAGAACGATAGGTTCTTCATCCATGCAAAGAATGGTCCAGCATACATAAGACTCAATGAGATGAAACTCGTTGCTGATGTCTTTTGGCATGATCAAGAGCCATATACATATACCAGAAAGGGGTACGTGTGGTGTTATCCAGGCCGCCTCCCCGCCGGGCAGAACAGTATCGCTGTGATGCCTGAACTATCACACTGGACCATCGAAGACTGCCGCAAATATGAGTTTGTGGGAGTCGTAACAGACTATTTAGGCAAAGAATGACTTACTATACAGTAACCTATGAAGTAGAAGGTGATGACATTGCGAAGGTAGCGCATAACATCGCCATTGGCCAAAGTATCGGCAACCCGAACATTCGATCTGAGATCGAGATGTCCGAAAACATCAAAGAGATGGAAGCCATTGTTGACTCGATCGACGGTAACATCGTAAAGATCAAGTACCCGTTGAAAGCATGGACTTGGCCCAATATCTCTCAGCTTCTATGCGTGATCCAAGGCGGACAGTCAGATATTGATCTTGTCAAGCGTTGTCGAGTGCTTGACATCGAAGGGTTACCTTACATGTATGAGCCTATGCTTGGACTGAAAGGTATGAAAGAACGGTGTGACGCGCAGAATCGGCCATTGTTTGGTTCTATCGTAAAGCCAAAGTCAGGCCTGACGAAAGAGCAATTACTGAACATTGTAGAGCAGATGATCGATGGAGGTACTGACTTCATCAAAGAAGATGAGATCATGGCTGATAATAATTATCTGCCTCTTTCTGTTCGTGTCCGTGCTGTGAGTGAGTTGATCTCAAAGAAGAACTCAAAGGTTGTGTATTCATATTGTGTGAATGCTGACCCGATCGAACTCATCAATAACCTATCAGACGTGTCTCAACATGGCGGTGATTGTGTACACATCAACTTCTGGTCAGGCTTAGGCGCTTATACAGCAAGTCGGCAAAAGGGCTTGATCACTCACTACCAACGTTCAGGTATTCGAATCTTGACCGATCCCGGTAATCGTTTCTCTATCGCATGGCCTGTACTCGTGAAGTTAGGTGTGATGGCTGGTATCGATACGATGCACGTTGGCATGTTAGGTGGTTATTACCCTGAAGGCGAGTCTGAAGAAGAGACGTTGAAAGCCATGTCGATCTGTGTATCAAACGATCGAGTTCCTGCGCTCTCTTGTGGTATGAACCCGCAAGCAGCTCGCGAGATACGTGGCATGATAGGAAATGATTGGCTAGCAAACATCGGCGGTTGGTTACACACCGGTGAATCGATCTACGATAAGGTGTACGAGATGCGTAAGAGCCTTGATACACCAATCATGTAAGGAGCTTTAATGAAAGTCGTTATTCCAATGTGCGGTAACAGTCAAAGGTTCTTTGACGCTGGTTACCTTTTACCCAAACCCTTGCTTGATATTCAAGGGTTTCCTATGTTCTTGCAAGTCACGCGTAACATCAAGATAGCTACTTCTTTGGTGTATGTGATCAGACGAGATCACGAAGAACAGTTTGGACTTCGTAAAGAGATCTTGAGTTGGCAACCTGGTGCAAAGGTAATAATTTTACCAGGCCCGACAGAAGGTGCAGCATGCACAGTGTTAGAAGCTATAGGCAATAGTGATGATGATCTTTTGATCGCGAACTCTGATCAACTGATGGTATGGAAACCTTTCGACTTTTATAATAAACGACATCTGTATGCTGGTGGTACCGTCCTTACGTTTACTCCAAAGACAGAAGAGCCTAAACACTCATATGCACTACTTGATGAAAATGGTCATGTAGTACGTATCGCAGAGAAAGAGAAGATCTCTAACATCGCCACAGTTGGAGTCTATTACTTTAGATCTGAGAAACAGTTTAGAACAGCAGCTGAGTCTATGATCGCGGCAGATGATCGTACCAATAATGAGTTCTATCTCGCTCCAACGTATAACTATATCGAAGAGCCTATCGGCACATATCATATCGATCAGATGTTGGGAATGGGAACTCCTTCTGAACTCGACGAGTTGAAAGCTTCTGAATGGTGGGATAACATAGGAAAGTTTTGATGAGAGTTGCAGTCTGTATCAACGGACTATATCGTGATTATGTAAATCCGAACCCAGAAGATTTGCTGAGAGCCATGAAGTTGGCTTTTGGCCGCTTTGCTGTGTTAGACTTTTTCTATCACACGTGGGAAGATAAGATCCAAACAATACCATTACAGTATCATAGCCGACTGTATACGTGTCCAGAACCAAAGCTTGACTATCATCCTATCGCAGACGTTGAAGACTCTACTTGTAAGCATGGTAAGTTTGTAGACTATAAGCGCAACATCCAGTTCCAAGAGTATACGATACTCAGAGGAAAGACAGCCCACGCAAGTAAGCAGATCCTTGGATATGCAGACCTCATATCAAAGGTGCCGCAAGACTACGACATGTACATTCGGGCAAGATGGGACACCGGAGTCTCTACGCTTGTTGACTTTACTCCTTGGACAAAGGTTGCGCTAGAGCAAGGACCAGTTGGGTTCATGACTCGCTCGAATCGAGGCCATACCTTACATGATTTTATTCAGTTAAGTAAAAACATAGATCATACTACACACGATCATATTCGATCTTCAAAGATATTCCCGACTTATGATGACTGGTATCATTATATGCCAGACATCTTAATATTTCATGCACCTGGAGCTTTTGATCCAGGAAAGGCAAAGATCTTACATGAAGAGAAGAACCTGTTGCCAGCTGAGTGGGGATGGTGGCAGGTCATGAGCGAGCCTTATGGTGGATCTATACATACAAGTGTACACGGCGGAGCCTACATAGCAAGATGAAATCTTTAATCATTACGATGTCTAAGAACGACGTATCAACCTTTGGTACCAAACGTTGTATCGAGTCTCATGCTAAAGTAGGTAATGAGTTTGATGCTATCATGTTTGAAGCTATCACAGGAGATACTGCTCCACGCGTCATCGCTAAGCATAACCTCGTATGGACTTATCCATGGTTTCAACCTGAATACCACTTAAAGACCGGTTTAGTGTTAACTCCTTATAAGACGAACGATCGTATGAGAAGGATCGCTTGCTTTTGTTCTCACTATATGTTGTGGCATTTCTGCGCAGAATCTGATGAACCTATCATCGTGCTTGAACACGATGCGATATGGTTGAAGAAGTTAGACGTACAACCTTTGCTTGACTCATCATTCGGTTGTATTGGCTTAAATGATCCGAGAGGAGCTACGCGTAGGTCAAGTGTATTTCATACAGAGCTACAGTCTTCGATGACTGAACTATCTCTTGTACCAACTGTTGACGATTTTAACGTACCTCAAGGACTTGCAGGAAACTCTGCCTACTTGATCAAACCATGGGCTGCAGTTCAGCTAATAGATAAAGTAAAGGAGATCGGCGCTTGGCCAAACGATGCATTGATGTGTAAACAAAACTTTGACTTCTTAGGAGTGACAAAGACTTATTATACAAAGACACAAGGTTTGCCTAGTACTACAACACTATGAAATCGTATGTAATCACCATCTTAGATAATGAACGCTCAAAGGCAGCAGCTCAGCGGTGCATCAGATCAGCAAACTCTCATGGTCTAACATGTGACATGCATCCAGCGATCACGCCGAAGGATGATCCTGAAAGTATCGCTTCTGACTTGGGTATTCCTACAGATAAGTTTCAAAACCAGTATTCTCGTTACCTCAACTGTCTGTCTGCATTCTTGTCTCATCATGATCTATGGATGTATTGTTGTGCTACTGACGAACCACTCATCATCTTTGAACATGATGCGGTCGTCGTAGGCGAAGTGCCAGTCAACGCTCCTTTCAATCGAGTGATGAACATAGGCAAACCATCTTATGGTAACTATAACGTATCGATGTCTCTTGGAATAAACCCTTTGTTCTCTAAGGCTTATTTTCCTGGAGCTCATGCGTATATGGTAAAACCAAGAGGCGCTGAGAAGTTGATTGAGGCAGCAAAGATCATTGCTGCACCTACAGACGTGTTCCTTCATAAGACGAGTTTCCCATGGCTAGAAGAGTTTTATCCTTGGCCGGTTGAAGTGATAGATAACTTTACGACTATCCAAGCTGAGCGCGGGTGTCAAGCTAAACATGGTTATGTAAAAGAGAAGTATCAGATCGTATGATAAGTGTAGTATGTGTTTATTGGGGTGATAAGTTTAGTGTAGACTATGTTCACAACTTAAAGAGCATGGTCGCAAGGAACACGACCGCTCTTCATGAGTTTGTATGTTTTAGTGATAGACCTATTGATGGTGTGAAGACTCGTATCCTTGAGAAAGGATATAGTGGATGGTGGAATAAGCTACAGCTATTCAACACCGAGCATGGATTACGTAAAGACGTGGTCTATTTCGACCTCGATACTCTCATCACGGGTAACATCGACTGGTTGATGAACTATGACACCATGTTCATGGGCATTGAAGACCTCGGTAGTGTGAACGTACATCAGCCACACCTCAAAGGTCGTTTTCAATCTGGCGTGATGAAGTGGAACTACTCGTTTAACAAGCATATATGGGAACACTTTAAAGCCCAACCTGAAGTCATGCAACAACTCAGAGGAGACGGTGAATACTTGAATGAGATGATGCCTTCTACTTCTCGTGAACTATTACAGAGAGTCTTTCCAGGTAAATTAAAGTCGTATAAGTATCAGGTCTATGGTAATAGACCATCAGAAGAAACTTCTATCGTATGTTTTCATGGTAGACCAAGCATCATACAAGCAATGACAGAGACTGTCGTTACTCCTATGAATACATACAAACCATCAGATTGGATTAAGGAATATTGGGGATAATATGGATAGGGTGATTCATATCATTGGTAATGGAGACCAAGCTCAGCTATATAATGTAGTTACTCAATGGACTGGTAATGTGAAGTCCGTTGAAAACCAAATGAAGAGCGATGGTAGAATCCAAAACAATCGAAAAGGATTGAAGCTCACATGTAACTTGCCTCCGTTCCCAGTGAGGGATGCATACGCATCATGTATCGTTGACTTTAAGATGATGATGGCGATCGCCAGAGGAGAGATCGATGTGCCTGGAGAATGGGTACTCGGTTGGCGTCCTAAGATCTTCATGGAAAACAACCCAATGTTTCACATGAAGCGTGCTGGTCAGATCAAAGAGTTCTTTACGAAAAAGCCTAACTATGTTGCCAACTACACAGATTTTAACTGTGGCCATATGGCGACCTATTACGCATTGAATAAGTTCAACCCAACAGAGATCAACTTATATGGGTTTGACTCTATCTTTGACATGAACCTAAGATCATCTTCAGACTTCTATATGAACTCAGATCGTAATGCTCCTCAGAATGTCAAATTAAATGGGAATTGGAGACCTATTTGGCAATCTATGTTTGCTGAGTTTCCAAACGTAAATTTCGTCTTACACCATATCCATGACAATGTCAAGTTCCCTGTTGGCGAGAATGTGAACATCAAAGTCTATGCCCGCCCCCAGATGAACTTGGTACAGATGCCTAAAAAGTAATACATAAATACTATAGAACCTTTGGCCTATTTACTTTTGGGCCTGGATACTGTATAATGAGCCATATTGAAAAACTCAATGAAAGGCGGACATGTACAGGTATGTGTTGCAGTCAGACGAATTTACTCAAGCCATTAAGGCTGGGTTAAGTTCTGTCGAAGCGAAAAAATACCAAGATTACGTGTATAAGCGTAAGGCTGCGATCGCACGTAATGGAGCACCTTCGTATAAAGACACTCAACGCGAAAGAGTGTATGCAGCTGAAGGTATCATGGAACGCGATTACCTTCTTCTTGAAGAGAATAAATTCGAATCGCTAGAAGAGGCCCAGGCCTATGCTGACATGGTCTTAAATTCCACATTGTGGAAAAAGATATGCCCTAAGCGCCATGACAATCGAAACCTAAAGACTATCCCTATCAAATACTTACGAAGAGATTGTAAGTACACCGGCGTTTACTATGATCGGTGGGGTGGGGATCCAGCTATGATAAAGCTACAGAGAAAGCATGGCTTAAACAAGCTAATCCTCTTGCATGAGTTGGCTCATGCGGCTACCACCTCGAATAGGCATGACACTGAGTTTAGACAAGCTCATGTCAAGCTAATCTCTAAGTTCATCTCAAAGGAAGCTGGTGCCAAGTTGAAGGCATGCTTTAAGGAAGCTGGTTTGAAGATGACCATCAACAAGACGATCAAAACTCCTGAACAGTGGATTAAATACTATCGCATCATGGCGAATGCAAGGAGTAAAGTATGATTGACCTTACCGTACGTGGTGCTCGGTCAGAAAAGAAGCGAAAGCTTACGATCGATGTAGCAGCCTTTGCATTGAAAAAGCTGATGCCTCGAAAGAAAGAACTGTTCATTGAATTTACCTATAAGAACGTAGATGGCGCTGAAGGATATTGCCTTCACATTGATAAAGATATGTTCGAGATCGAGATCGATCATAAGATGAAAGACGATGATCTCATCACTTGTATCTTGCATGAGATGGTGCACGTCAAGCAGTACTGCCGTTCAGAACTTATACAAGAAGATGAATCGAGTGTATGGATGAAAGAAGTTTGGCCTGATGATGACATGTATCCTCCGTGGGAGCGAGAGGCCTATCAGAAACAAGAAGAACTGCTAAAGGCGTATCATGCAAGATAAGATCAACTTTCAAACTTTTGTAGAACAGCTTTATTGGATGAATAGAGATGAGAGAGAAGCCGTAGGCGTAGCTGGATTTCCTTCAGCTGACGCGTACTATAGGGCAAACAAACCGTTTATTGATATACAATGGAGACTTTATGAAGAGACGGGCAAACATTTACTTCTTGAGAAAAATAATCTCTGACGAACTACGTGACACTCTCTTCTTCTGCACAGGGATTGTGGCAGAGAAGTCCAGGACCTCAGAAAGCACTGACCTAAGGTCAGGCAACATCACCGTAAAGGTGTCATCAAGCAAGTCCATCAAGGTCAACCAGGAGGCATGTGGCAGCGTCTGGGAGGCCAAGTATGTGATAGCTCAAGAGGCTGGCCTTGAGGGCCTGTAGGCCCCTCCCCCCCCCCTGCCTGGGGGTACCCCTGGGGGGTATAAAAAGTAATACTTTCTTCTATTTTTTCGAATTATTTGCGAAAAGAGTACTTTTGATATATGTACTTTTCTGGCCAGTGTGGTAATATCTACCTAACGGTTGAAAAAGGAGATACAGATGACAACGTTCACAGAAGCAAAATGGCAGCAGTTTGAAGACTATCGCGAAGCAAACGACTTGCTGTCTACATGGAGCATTTATGGCATCGAGAGCTTGAACGACAAGCATCCTTATGCTGAGGCTACTCAAATCTCTTACGTCAACAACTGGGGCCAACCAGCCCACGCTGTCATCCGTGGCGACACCTACGGCGATCTGTTCAAAGCAGCAGATGCCTGCATCGAGGCTAGTCTTGACACACACCATCGATTCATCGAAGCGTTCGATGTAGATGGAACTACTCTTTTCTTACACACTGGAAGCTAAATCATGAACTTCGAAATAGGCGAATACGACATCACTCAGTTCGATGGACATATGAACATCGAGTATAAGGTGAAAGGTTTTTGGTCTAGTAGTATCATCACGATATTCATCCATCGCAACATATGGGCGTCAGCCAAAGACTCGTCTGCACGAGCCGAAGACTATGAGTTTAAGCTGAGCGTCAGCAGTGGTGGTCGCGATCAAAAAGAAGTTGAAAGCGATGGCGAAGCGTATCGCTACTTTGCTGAAGCTTTGGTCGACGCCGCTAACTTGATTGACGTCATCAAGGCGAACCATATAAAGGACTTGGAAAAGGCTTATCAAGCGTATGTTAACGAGCTTCAAGCTCGCCGTGAGGAAGCTGCAGCAGCAAGGCGTGCTGCGATCGAGAACGACACCAAAGTTGGTCATAAGCTTGCATTACTGACAGTCGAACGCATGAAGCTAGAAGCTAAAGCGTATCCTTACACTCGTTCGATGCTTGAATATCGTCCTCGAGGTGAGGATTACACGCGGAAAATCACCGCGGTGTTTTATGAACGTCAGACGGTGTTCGAACATGAAGAACGTCGTATCTCAGCGAAAGATCTCGTCGATATACTCGAGTTCGCAGCTGAGATCATCGATCCAAACAGAAAACAAAAGAAAGCAGCATGAAGGTAGATAGTAGAATGAACGAACGAATCCAAGAACTTGCCAAACAGGCAGAAGACCATGCTGATAATCAAGGCTTTTTCGTTACGATCGATTTTGCAAGTGATTACCAAGACTGTCTCATGGAAAAGTTTGCCGAGTTGATTGTTCGAGAATGTGTTGAGGTAATGAAGCAACATAGTTTTCATCAACGGACACAGAATGCTGTGCTAGAACATTTCGGAGTTAAATGATGACTAAATGGATTGACCCACCAAGTGGATGGAAATATGGATTCCCTAAGCCTATCCCCGATGATGTCGTTAATTTTGAAGATTGGCTCGTGTCTGAGGGTTATCCTCGTGCTGAGATAGAAAAGATGGGCGATTACTTCTTCTGTCGGCAATGGGAAACTGAAGAATGACAAGAAAAGAAAAGAAAATGAAACAAGAAGACGTAAATCGAGAAAATGCTCAACAACAGAAAGAAGATATTGAGCATCAGAAAAAACAGATTGACGAGCAAGCAGAAGAAATTAAACGTCAGCAAGAACTAATTGAAAAAAGATTGCGAGGCGAATAACCAATGGAGCCTGAAATTTGATAACCTACAGCACCAACTGGATGGGTCCGGTCGGCATGTGGTGGTATCGTAAGCGAAACCTTACCGTGACAAAGACTGTGGTTCAGAAAGAAGATTCTAAGTATACCAGACGTAAGAAGGGTGACATCTACGAGGTAGAGGAAATAACTCAGCAGTGGGGTGGTGGCCGTATCGATATCCGAGGCGAAGGCCTTGGTCCTTATGGCGACGAGATGGGCTTGCCTATCATGCGCGGTGATTGTTACAGACGATTCAGTGAGTGGTTAAATACGTTTGAAACAGATGATGTTTGGACTCTTGCTCAGTTGGTCGAGATGTACGAAAAGGACAATCCTAAGATAATCTGGGCTGATGATGTATTTGGAGATGTATGATGGTTTTTCTTCCTGAAGAATGGCAAATCGTAAAGATCAATGGCACTGATCCGCATTATCGTGTATTCGGTTCGTGGCGAGGTGGTTATGCTACTGGTGATTCTTGGCGCATGAATAGTGGTATTGTACGTGCAGAGGATGATGGAGATTCTTGGACATTCTACGGTTCAAGTGGTTCGAGTTATGTATGTAATAAGAATTCATATGGCATTCGTTCACCTTATAACAATTCTGTCCTTGGTGACTATGTTAAAAAATCCGATGGTACTATGGAAGTACTAGACACTATGCCTGATATTGCCAATATGGATTGGAATGGTATATGAGCATTGAAGCAATGAAGCAGGCGTTGGAAACTTTGCTATTGCATTACGAGCACCCGCCCATCAATGTGCCGGTGATTGAAGAACTACGCCAAGCTATCGCAGATGCAGAGAAGCGTAAATGGGTTGGGCTGACGGATGAGGAAAAAGGCTGGTGTGCTGCGCCTACATATGCAGAAACAATTGAACGTGTAGAAGCAAAGCTCAAGGAAAAGAATGCATGAATGATAAGTTAGATGATTTTACTCGAGTATCTGAAGAGTTATCTAAGATGCATGATGAGGTTCGTCGTCAGAATGATACTGAAGCTGAACTATTTTGGAGTCGCTTATCATACGAGGACAAGTGCAATGCATTTCACTATGTCATCTCAAAAATCTTTGAAGGTGAAATCAAGGTAAAAGGAAGTTATCGCTATGTCCTCTACGATATCTTTAAATTTGGTCCAGACATGTATGGTCGTGGCATGGACTGTGGGTATATGGCTCTTCATAATTCGATCATGAATGACGAGCAGTTTAATGAAGCAAACAAATGGATGACAGAATGAACGATAAAGTATGGCTAGATAAAGTAGTATTGGCAGCTACTGCATATAATGATCAGCGTATGCATACGAACTTTCAGGAAGAAGAGATTCTGAAATTCCTAGCTTGGATGCATGATCTATACGGATATACATATGAGAAACCAGCTGCACGTCATCGCAACGAACCATGGAAGGTTGGAACATGATAGAAGTAATAGTACTAGTATGGCTAACAAGTCTCGTAATCGCCATCAGTATGGAGAATTAAATGAAGTATCTCGTACAAGCTTTACTTGAGATCACAGCCTGGATTCTATTACCTATCGTCCTACTTGAAGTGAGTTATAGGATCGCTCGTAATAACGTAGCATCTTACCTAAAAGAGAATGGGATCAAGGTAAAGAACGGTGATTTTAGCTGAGAACTATAAGAAGCGGTGTAAATGTACAATGTAGTCTATGGAATTTTTCAATGGATTAGGGCTGACTGGGCAAGTCATCCTTTTCGTTTTGCTGTTGAGCTTGTCGCTTGGGCTATTAGTATCGGCTGCTCGATTGCTATGGCAGTTACTGCTCCTAATCCTCCGCTTCTTTATATGTATCCTGTATGGATCACTGGTTGTGCTATGTATGCTTGGGCTGCTTACACTCGTAGGAGCTTTGGTATGATCGCCAACTATATGCTGCTTGTTACTATAGATAGTATAGGACTCATCAGGATCATCGTTAACAGCTGAGGCTCGTACTGACCATAGCACAATGGATAGTGCAACAGCCTTCTAAGCTGTAGGTTGCAGGTTCGAGTCCTGCTGGTCAGGCCATTTTGGAGTTATCGTGAAACTAAAAGAAAAGATAGATGTTCAGTTTGACTTTGAACAAGCCATCATGCAGCTATGGAACAGCGCTGATGACTTTAAGATGTTAGCAGAAGCGGTGGAAAACAAAAACCTTTCGACAGAAGAGTTGGTCCAAACACTCATCGGTTTTGGTCACATCTATCAGTTGAAAGGTGAAAAGTGTTTTGAGCTGTTTGAAAAGCATTTAAGTCTTATGAAGGAAAAGAATGAACCTGACTTTCACGATGAACTATATGTAGATGCAAGAGTGCACGGAGCAGATATATAAGGAGAGATCAATGGATGGTTCAACAGTAGAAGAGTTGTCACAGTTCTGGTCAGATGATAGATATCGATATGCGACCGTGATGAAGTATGAGACTCGATATTTAGTACAAATGTGTTCTGTTGATAATCGTACTTTACTTATGGAATATGACACTCGTCAACAGGCAGAAGATAAAGCCGAAGACTGGTGCCTTGGAGAGTTATGATGGGGAAAACTTCAGGAAAAGAACAGAGACAGAGCTTACATAAACGCACTTGTCAAGGTGGAAAGGCTAAGAGAGCATCCATGCCTAAGGCTCGTAAGCGAAGTTATAAAGCATATAGAGGACAGGGAAGATGAGTGACGGTGGAAAAGGGTCTAAGCCAAGACCTTTGAGCGTAAGTAACGAAGAATACGCAGCAAGATGGGATGCGATCTTTGGTAGAGATGATGCGAAACAAGTCAAAGAGTTCTTTGACAAAGCAAGAATAACAGCGCAACGACTAGACAAAGAGGAAGCAGAACAGAATGGCCAAGCCAAGTTATCTACCTGATGAAGTAACGACCTACTGGGACCCAGACGAGGGAAGACTAATACAACCAGCTGGTAGAGTATTGCAGGTAAAGCAAACTGTATTTAGGGATACTTGGGACGGCGGTGGTAGCGGAACTACATGGTATCATGTTGATGAATTAGATTGTACAATTACTCCAGAATCAACAAGTAGTAAAGTACTTATAAGAGTATCGGTGAATATTGGTTCGGGGTATTGGGAAATTCAAGGTAGATTTACGCGCGGTGGTAGTGTTATTACAGAATCTCTTGGAAATACGAGAGGTTCTAGATCTAGATGTTCGTTCATTGATAATAGGTATCATGACGGAAGTCAAAGATATGGATGGGGTGTTGTAACTTCTGAATTTTTAGATTCTCCAGCTACGACTTCAGCTACGACTTATGGTATTGATTTAAATGGTTACAGTAGCTTTGCCCTAAGTGTTAATTACAATCCATTCAGTGACAATGATGGTGCCGATTATAATGGAACGCCAATGTCAACTCTTACTTTAACGGAAATATCAGGATGACAGACGACATCTTTGACTTCGGCTTTACAACCGTCGACGAGAATCTGTTGATTGGACCAACGTTATGACAAAACCTAAGGAAACCATTGAGAAGGCATTCGGTCACATACCGAAAGAAGTCGTCTATCTTGGCATAGTCGATGACATCAAGATCGACCACCCGTTTCCTAGGATATATAAGATCATCATGTGGATTAAACGAAAGATCTTTCTAAAATAATGTATCATGCAATCATATTCAGTGGAATCTCTCAAACTCGATCACTGTTCTTTAAGCCTATAGGTCCTTATCGTATCCGTACAGTATTAGAAGAGAACGGGTACCCCACAAAAGTTATCGACTACTATCAGTTCCTGATCGAAGAACAGATCGAGGACTACCTCGACAAGTACGTCTCAAAAGAGACCAAGTGGATCGGGATCAGTGCCACGTTCTTTAAGTTCCCTCAACACTGGAGACCCAACTTCTGGTTTAGAATGAAGAAGAAGTTTCCTGGTGTAAAGATCGTCATTGGAGGCACTACTCAATACATTAACCAAGAAACTCCTTATGCAGACTATGTCATCAACGGCTATGGCGATGATGCTGTTATTGCACTTGCAGATCATCTCAGTGGCAAGCCAGTTGACTTAAAGTACATTGTCAAAGACGGTACGATCTACATCGATGGTAATAAAGATTATGATGTAAAAGACGTGTCTAACATCAAGACGCTCTGGAAGAAGGAAGACTGCATCGACTCTCGCATGACCATGCCGATCGAGATCGCTCGTGGCTGCATCTTTAGGTGTGCATTCTGCGCATTCCCAAAGAATGGTAAGAAGAAGTTTGACTATATTCGAGCCAAAGAAAGCTTAGAAGAAGAGTTCATTCGTAACTATGAAGAACATGGCATCACGAGCTATGGCTTTATGGATGACACACTCAATGATAGTGAGCATAAGATCGAGATGCTCTATGACGTCATCACGAACCTTCCGTTTAGGATCAGCTTTGACTGTTATACAAAGCCTGAACTACTGTATCGCTGGCCTGATACGATCGACATGTTGTGTGAAGCAGGCATGCGAGGAGCCACACTCGGTATCGAGTCTCTCAATCCTCGCACACGATCGATCATTGCCAAAGGGTTTGACGTAGATAAAGTCTTTGAAGTCTTATCTCGTTTAAAGAAGGCGAGCAATAATCGAGTGAAGACTCAATGTAACTTCATCATCGGGCTGCCTGAAGAGAGCGAGCAGTCGATCGCACGTACTCGCGAGATCGTGAACGCATCTCCTGACATTGACCAATGGATGTGGTATAACTTATTCTTGCAAGACCCCTCAAAGGTGTACTATAGCTCAAAGATGGAAGAAGATCCAGAGAAGTATGGTTACCGTACGACTCGAGACGAGAAGGGGTATGGTGGTAGACCTATCGTCTTTTGGGTTACACCTACGATGAACCATAAGAGAGCAAAGGAACTTTCAGAGATTTACATGCGAGAAGACACAAACCGTATGCGAGTAGGCGGATGGTGGTGCGGAGGAGTCGAATCCTTAGGATTGAACCTCAATGACTTCTACAAAGAGAAGAGAGGTCAAGCTGTAGATTTGCCGATTGAACAGCTGACGAACCAATATAATGAATATATGAATAAATACTTAGAATATAACCTTGGCGCACAAAGTAAGTTAGGCATCAATGACTTATCTTTTGGCCTCAGGTACGTAACGAGTGCTCCAGACATCAGGAAGTCAACATTACCGCACTCATACTAAGGACGAAGATGGAAGACGATTTTGACTTTGGCTTTACTGCTGTAGATGAAGCAGAACTTGAAGCAGTACAAAAAGCTGCAGAGACAGCCGAGACTGCGAGCTCAACTTCAGCTGAACTACAAGATAAGATCGATAAGCTCTATAACGCTATCGTTCCTCTGTTAAACAATCTTAAGAAGAACCCAGAGAAAGACTACATCTTGTGGCCTAATCGTCTTGAGAAGGTAGAACAGTTTGAAGATTACCTTCAGAACATCTATCGGTCATAATAGACCATCTAAGTCGATATAGTTATCGATATCAAAGTCGTTGTGCTTTTCCCACCGTATCGATACGGTGATCCTTGTGCTATCACTTCGATTGTTGACTGAATGCACATGATCGACTCGAATGATCGTCGGAGTCATGATGTTCGTCTTTCCTATCATCTTGAGTTTAGTCTTGTCCTTCGGCATCTCAATGAAGATGTTAGGCCTAGGAAGATTATCCATCCTAGAGGGCTTGAGCTGAGGCCTATACGCAGTAGCCTTTGTAGTCGTGCCTTCATAATAAATCCCTTGAGCAGCTGATTCTCCTTTGGGATTTTGCTCGTCTATCATGTTTGAGTCATCAGTTTCCCAAAATTCAGTGAATGCATTAGGGTTATGAGTGAGCGGCCAAACCCAACTAAAAGCATAGTAAGGTATGTCATAGATCCATGATCCATCCTTATGATGTGGGATCATGCCTTGTGGAGGAGTTAGGTAGAACTTAAAACCATCGATCCTTCTCTTTGTCCTACTTTGGATGAACTTATCAAACAGAGGTATCTTACTACGCACCTCTTCATAGCTTCTGTTCTCTGACCTAAACTTGTACTGTCTAGGATCTTTCAAGTGATCTGGGCATGCAACTAGCATCTCGTAAGCCATCTCCTTCCACCCTGGGATGTTTGGAGTAGCCAAATGAGTCTTAATTTCCATATTAGAACCAAAAGTATTACTTTTCCTGGGGGGCCTGAAAAAAAGTGCGAAAAGAGTACTTTTGACTTATTTACATTTCTGGCCACTGTGGTAATATCTATCCATGCTAAACGAAAAGGACTTTAAAATGACTGAATTTGAAATGAAATGCTACGGTATGTCAGAAGCTGATATTCGCGAACAATATATGGAATCCATCACTGCCAAGTGCTCTGGCCTTGAGATGGTAGTAATGAGTATTCTATCGGATGCTCAAGAGATCTTGGCTTTCCAAAGTCCTGATGGTTGGCTTAAGCCGGTAAGTCCTCGCGATGCTGACACGGCACGCAAGCAGATGAATATTGCTAAATTCATCTTGGCTGAAATGATGACTTCTAAGGAGACTGTATAATGTATGAAGTAACTATCACATACATCGACTATGATTTGACAGATAACGCTATGACAGTTATCTGCCGCACTGAAGAAGCACTCAATACGGTCTTTGACATGTACCCTAATAAGATTACTAAGGTTGTAAAAACCAATACTGTTGAAGTTAACACTACTATGGAGCAATAATGGCTAAAATGAGTGCAGTTTACATGGACATCTGCGACATGTATACAGATGGTATGGATGAGTCAGAGATCGCTGAAGTCTTATCGCTTCAGTACGACATTGACTTGGACTTTGCTTATAACTTGATTGATGAGGTGTTAGATGCGGAAGATCTATACGGAAACTAAAGACTATGACTTCGACGTAGAGCCAAAGCGTAAGCGCGGCCGTAAGAAGAAGGACGAGGAACTGCTCGACGATGATCTCCAGTACTGGGGCGACTCGAAGGACTTTGCCAATGACTATGTCAGCGATGTAGCCTATGGCACTACGAGGTTTGACAACGATTGGGACTGACCATATGGGCATAGTTTATATAAATAATAGATCAACCAAAAAGAAGGCTAATAAAAAGCCTGGTTGGAAACAGGTTGAGGCCGAGTATGAGCAATGGCTAATGAAGCATGGTACTCATCCGTCTCAGAGGAAGAAGGAGCAGCCAGAGCCGTATGTATCTCCAAAAGAAACATATGTCCGTGAAACTCCATATTATCCAAGTCTATCCACTGGCAGAGGAGAGACGTCTAAAGCGAAATCACATCAGTACACTGGCGACTACTTTGTCGGCATTGCCACTATGCACAAGTCTAACTTAGTGCCTGTTGGCCGAGAGCAAGATGCTCGGGACTATGCCACTATGCGGAGGAACTAATATGTTCGAACATTTGACGATCAGCATGATGATTGCAACCAGCGGCATCTCGTTGCCGGCAATTAGTAAGGCTGAAGTCGAGTGCTTAGCGAAGAATGTTTACTATGAAGCACGAAACCAAAGTGTGCAAGGACAGTTCGCTGTCACGCACGTTGTCCTTAACAGAGTAAAATCAGATAGATATCCAGACACACCATGTAAAGTAATCAAGCAAGCAAAGGTGAAATGGGGTGTCCCAGTCATTGATGCTTGTCAGTTCTCATGGTTCTGCGACGGAAAACCAGATGATCCACTTGAGAAAGATGTTTGGGATCGATCATTGCAAGTTGCACTTGATGCCTACATGGTCCATCATATAGGGTTTGATGTCACAGATGGCGCAACTCACTATCATGCTGCGTATGTCAAGCCATGGTGGAGAAAACACTACGAAAAAGTAGCGAAGATCGGAGATCATATCTTCTATCGACCTCGTCCAGCCACGTAAGCATGTACATACCATAAATTCTATGGTATAATAATGTGAATACAATATGGAGCGTTGAATGGCTAAACCTCGTAAACCAATCGTTCGTGCGAAGACTGGACTTCGCGGCGTCCCTACGACCAGCTTCCGTAACATGAAATATTATTTTCATACGGATCTTGACAAGAAGCAGGTCAGCGACGTTATCAAGTCATATGTGAAGTCTAACTTTCCTAAACGTGACGTTGATATGATACTCGCGAACCCTGAGTATCAGTTCACCATGTTCTCTCATCTTGCAGCTGCAGCGTATTGGATTACTCTCAAGCTGCCTATCGATGAAGAGATCGTCGAGTTCCAAGAAGGTTTAACAAGACACTTGTTAGAGCTGAAAGAAAAAGGCAAAGACATCTTATCTACGCGTAAGCAGCAAGAGAAAGCCGCAAAGAACGTAATCATCTTTCAGCCACGTGATAAGATCTTGCAGAAGCTTGACTTCACTGTCTTCGAAGACTTATATAAGCTTGAAGACGATTGGCATGCAGGTGTACAAAGCTCGTACGATATGTTTACTGCGTTTAAGATCCATGGATTGCCTACGAGTGCCATCTCTCATGTATTGCCTGTCGTCAAGAGACACTATGATGAGTACGCAGAAGTCTATGCGAAAGAAGACAAACAACTCGTAGAAGCTTATAGTCATTTATCTCGTAAAGTGGTCAAGCATCGTATGGATCAATACAAGAAGATGCTTGATGACTTAGATCGATTGAAAGCGACAGTCAAGGCTACGCGGTTGCCTCGAGCAAAGAAGCCTAAGGCGCTTGATAAACAGGTCGCGAAGGTGCAGTATAAGAAAGAAGACAACGAGTTTAAGTTGGTCTCTATCAATCCTGTGAAGATCGTAGGTGCATTTAGGCTTTACGTCTTCAATACTAAGTATAAGTCATTGACTGAACTCGTGACTGAAGATGTAAATGGCTTTGAGATCTCAGGTACATCGATCAAGAACTTTAGTGTTGAACTGAGTCGTTCTGTTAAGCTACGTAAGCCAGATGAGTTCTTAAAGGTAGTCATGAATAAGACACCTAAGCAGATCGATGCTGAATGGTCTAAGCTTACGACGAAGACTGGAGCGGCAAACGGCCGACTCAACGCAGACACGATCTTATTGAAAGCAATTGCAAAATGAAAGTTTATATTGGTCCTTATAAGAACTGGTTTGGTCCACATCAACTGGCTGAGAAGTTATGCTTCTGGGCTAGGAAGAATATTGTTGATGAATACGGTATGAGAGACTACCCCGAATATGTCTTCAAGCTCGGGGAGTTCTTGGCCTATGGCAAGTGGCGCGGTATCGATGATATTCCTACTAGTAAGAAAAGCCTGTTTGTTGAAAGTGAGCAACCTACATGGTTGTATCGGTTTTTAGAACGAGTTGAATCTAAACGTAAACGTAATATCAAGATTCGAATTGACGAGTACGATACGTGGTCAATGGATCATACACTCGCTTTGATTGTACTACCGCTACTCAAGCAACTTAAAGAAACCAATCACGGTTCTCCTCATGTCGACTTAGAGGATTTACCGCCTGAAATGAGAATGACCAGCACTCAAGATTGGGATGATCAAATAGTGTTTGACTTCTACAATGATCCTGAATTGACAAAACAAAATATTCAATGTGATACTCACGATCGTTGGAACTGGGTGATGGATGAGATGATCTTTGCGTTTGAGTTTATATTGAATGAGGACGATCGCTATTCACTCGATTTTAATGTAGAAGTAGAAGATCGAGTGTCAAACGGGGTTAGATTGTTTGGCAAATATTACAGAGGGTTGTGGGACTAATGGCCATGAAAGAATATCAGTTAACAGTAGATTATGATCAAGTAGATCATATCGTGAAAAGTGAATTACGACAACTATTAAACAACATGAAACGAGAACTTGAGATCTTAGAATCTTCTCATCAGCAACGTATGGTGATTTGGAATCATGACGAATCTATTGAAAGAGCCATGATTAAAGAACACATTAATTCAGCCAAGCTCTTGCTTAAGTATTATGGAGAGCGTGATGACGGTTGAAGACAACTTCTTAAATAAACAAAAGTTTTCTATGTTAATAGAAGAGACGGTCTTGAATAGTAGACTGTCTTATATGGATGCTATCATTGATGTATGTGAGAAACACTTTATCGATCTTGAAGACGTTCGTAAGTTCGTATCACCTGCAATCAAAGATAAGCTAGAGGCAGAGGCTCGTGAGCTAAATTACTTGCCAAAGCTAAATTCACTACCGTTTGATGATATATAATATGTACAACATCAAAAAGGTGTGGTATAATACTTCAGTAACATTTCAGTTATACAAAGGAAAATACAATGTCATTCGAAAATCTTAAGCGCAATCGCGATCAAATCTCCAAACTGGTTCAGGCCGCCGAAAAAGTTGGCGGAGGTCAAACTGAACAAAAATCCTACGAAGACAATCGAATCTGGAAACCCACTGTCGACAAGGCAGGTAACGGTTATGCCGTACTTCGCTTCTTGCCTGCAGCTACTGGTGAAGATTTGCCTTGGGTCCGTTATTGGGACCATGGCTTCAAAGGACCTACTGGTTTGTGGTACATCGAGAACAGTTTGACGTCTATTGGTCAACCTGATCCAGTCGGCGAGCTGAACAGCAAGCTATGGAACTCAGGCTCTGAAGACGACAAAGAGACTGCTCGTAAGCAGAAGCGTCGATTGCACTATGTCGCTAACGTCTACGTCGTCAGTGACTCTGCAAACCCAGACAACGAAGGTAAAGTCTTCTTGTTTAAGTTTGGTAAGAAGATCTTTGACAAGATCATGGATGTGATGCAGCCTCAGTTTCAAGACGAAAAGCCAGTCAACCCATTTGATCTATGGGAAGGCGCTGACTTTAAGTTGAAGATTCGTAATGTTGAAGGCTATCGTAACTACGATAAGTCTGAGTTCTCTTCACCTTCTCCGTTGTCAGAAGACGATGCAAAGCTTGAAGCCATCTATGGTAAGGTGCACCCCCTCAAAGAGTTCACCGATCCTAGCAACTATAAGTCATACGCTGAGCTGAAGGCAAAGCTGATGCGAGTGCTTGGCCAAGAAGTTGAAGGTGGTGTACCTACGATGCGTGAAGAACGTGTCATGAATGAGCCAGTATCGGCTCCAGCACCTCGTCAACCAGTCGCAGCTTCTCAAATGGAAGATGATGACGACGATACGATGAGCTACTTTGCTAAGTTAGCAAACGAAGATTGAGGTAGAAAGTAAGAACGTTACGACGTTCTCATAACCCCAAAAGGCGGCTCTGGTAATCAATACCAGAGCCGTTATTACGAGGAGCTTCCAGAACCACCTGGACCTCTTGGGGAGGGGTAGCCTATAGCCCAACATAGGCCCCAGGGCTCCGCAGCGCCAGGGAGCTCCTGGCCGATAGAACCTTAGTATTACAAAGGTACGCCATATCCCCTGGTGGCATAGAACGGATCATGGTGATCGAATACTGGAGGAGAAGGCAAGACGAGTCCTTGGTTACTCGTGTTTACGTTGTTCACTACCTTACTTGAACCGTCTTGCATGATGACCACTGGCTTGTTACTTGTTGCTCTTGATTCTCTATTCAATGCAGTCAGTGCGGGAGCGGTCTGAGGCATAGGCTTGCTGATTGCAGGTTGAGGGATCGGTTCGCCTACACGTTTGGCCATTCCTCCAGGGACAAGGCCGCGAGTCTTTGGCTTTAGCTTACGACTCTCTAATAAACTCTTTGCTTGTTCTGTTAGGAAGCGATCGACTGGATTTCCGTCAGGCGTGCGAATCAATCCTTCAGGTGCATCTTCAGCTTCAGCAAAGTCTTCTTGCGCAGCTATAAACTTCTTCAAGTCTTCTTCATTCAAAGCAGGTAAGCCATTCTTTTCGATCTCAGCTTTAAGCTTTGCCCATTCTTCAGCTTGTACCTTACCTTTGTAGGTTGCATATCCGATCGCAGCTGCGGTTGCACCAAGACTAAGAGTCGCTGCGCCTGTCGCTGACGCCGCATAAGCTGCGCCAGTCTTCAACCCGCTTGCAGCTGCAGTGGCTCCAGCACCTACGACTGCTTTTCCCTTTTCAAGAGCGGTTTTACCAAGCTCTTTCGCACTATCTAGGAACTTACTAAATCTTCCTCCTTTACCTTTACCGCCTTTACCTTTATCTTTACCTTTATCTTTATCTGGGTCACCTGGGCCACCAACGTCAGTCAATCCACCGCCCATACCGCCAACAACCTTTACGTACATCGGGTTTGTTATGGTACCAAGTTGTCGCACTTCAAGTGGACTTTTTCCTAATGGACCTTTTCCTTTTGGTCCCCCCGTCAGCTTATCAACACCAGTCGTGACGAGGTCTTTCACACTACCAAGCGCGCTCATCACAATACCTCTTCCTGTCTTGGTAAACGCGATCAATCCTGCTAGACCAAATGCAAGTCCGTCTAAGTTTTCAAGCGCGCCTTTAAAGTCACCTGCAGTGAGTCGTTCGATCCCTTTGAATAGCTTTCTGAACAAGCCAAAGAAGTCAGTAACGAGTTGTTCCCAGTTTTCTTCTAAATACTTGTATACCGTCGTTGTCTTAAACCACTTGATGATAGGCTCAAGCGCTTTGTAAATATTCTCGAAGGTGCCTTTGATAGATTCCCAGTTATCGTAGATCAAGTATAAAACAAAGCCTATGGCACCTCCTCTTAAGAAGAGTCTGGCAAAACTCATGATAGAGGTGATGAGAGGAGTGAGAGCTGTCAAGCCTAACATGCTACTGATGGTGCCTACAGCACCGCCGATCATGCCAGCGATCCCGCTAAAGATGCCTCCAAGACCTGAACCGCCTTTCATCTCGCCACCACCTGCACCACTCTTGGCACCGGCCCTTGACTTTTGTTGACTAGCCTCTCGTTCCTTCTCGAGGTTATCAAGCTTTGAAGCCTTTGCTGTCTCTATCAGATAAGAAATATTAGACCTTACCGCTTTTGTCTCGTCAAGCGTCTGAGATTGGATCTCGTTCTGCTTTTCGAGAGTAGCGTTGATCTGTGCTAGAGTTATTAATGCCATGTTTTTATCCTTGTTGCTGGCGTCTTATCTGGTCGTTCTTTTCTTTTACATCCTCGATCAACATAATCAAATAAATCTCCCTCTCCCAAGGTAACATGCTTTCTAATTCTGTAAGAGAGTAGTGAAACTCTTGTAAGAGCTGAAAGTTCACCTTATAGTAGTTCTCTAAGGATTCATGAGAGAGGCATACTAAAAAAAATCTTCGAGGCCCTCCAAGTGTCTTTCGTTTTCATGTTCACAGTTGATACACTTGAACTTGAGCGTGTGTTCCATCTTCGGGATGTCTTGCACAAAAAAAGCAACCTTCTCAAACTGATTAGCTGTCAGAGACTCGATGAATCGAATGACTTCTTCTCTTGGCTCATCTGAGATGTTGATGATCTCATCATCAGTCTTGACTGATTCGATACATGCGATCACGATGTCGACCAGCGATTCGGCCATCGAGTCATTGCCTAAGATCTTAGGATTCTTGAGGAAGTAGTTGTAGTCAGGGTACTTCATCTTCATCGTGATCTGGTCAGTCAGTTGAACGTCCATATCCTTCTTAGGGACCTTCATCTTGATGTCTTCGAGGTTTACTTTCACCTCGTTATGAGTCTCACACTCAGTACACTGGATGTTTAAGTCTACGACTTCACCTACAGACTTTGCTCTGATCTGTGTAAACAGATAGTCAGCATCAAAGGTCGACAACTTAGCCGCGCTGATGCCTTCAGTACATGAGTCTAAGGTATCGAGCATCGCTTGGATGATCGCTTGCTTATCTTGCGATTCATATGCGATCAACAATACCTTTTGTTCTTTGACAAGGAACGGACGAAAACGAACCGTCTTTCCTGTTGACGGGATCTTTACTTGATACCGTGGGGTTGTGTTTAACTGTGGTAACGCCATGATTTACTCCTTTTCACGTCAACCAAAAATCTGACCTGGGTTAATGTCTATATTCAAGAAATTCTGAGACGGCTTAGCTGTTCTCCAGTTCGTGTAAGATAACTGGACAGTGACTCGTACGAGTCCGTCTTGTTCGTTCGAAAAGTCAATCTGTTGTACAGTCGTAGGAAATGCTTCTAACAGTTCTACTGTGTACACTGATCCACCGCCAACGCCGATGTTCACTCTGATAGGACCAAGTCCACCTGAAAGACCTAAGAGTGGCTTTCTCAGCTGATGGATCTTCACTGTCTTTGCATAGTCTTTCTTGTATCCTGGTTCATATGTCTCGCCATTGAATACGGTGTTCATCCAACCATCAAAATAATGCTTTACGCCATAGTCGTTCAACAAGTAAAAGGACATGCTCACATCATCGACAGCGTATCCGTATGCTACCTTTTCAACCGTGGTGCCTATCCTCTTTTCTTGAGTAAGCATCTGTTTTCCAGGCAAAGTGACTGTCTCGCACAACACATTAAGTTCACGAGTACTTGGACTTGGAGTTCCGGTCAACCCCGGGATGCTAGGAACAAAAGACGCGAGTTGGCCTAAGAGACCGCCTCCAAACAACCCGCCTCTGCCCAGGGGCGGGAGCTCAACTAAAAAGTTATTGTTACGAGCAAAGCCTAGCTTGGCAGAGGCAATACCTTTCAACTCGTCAATACTTGGCATTACAGTACCATCCTTCGTGAATCTCTGTAAACAGTGTTGAAGGTTGCCTTCTTCCACTGGGCTGTTGGTAAAAACGTCGCGATCTCCCATTCAGGAGCATCTACTCTACCGAACCTGCCTTTTACGTGGTCAAGTAAGTAGTGTTTCCAACATGGTTTAAAATATCTTAGCTTACGCATACGATTCAACACTTCATATCGTATTCTAAACTTAGTCGTCTCATCGTATGCTTTATTATTCGTGATGTCCATCAGCGCGTCTAACATCTTTGCGCGAAAGATCGGCGGAAGATAATGTAAGTTTAAACCATAAAATCCGCCAGGCGCAGGACCAACGAGGATAATCAAAGGGAATTTATCATAGTAAGGTAAGTCGTCCTTCGTCTTTGGGTCATAGAAGAACATGAACATTCGACCAATAAGGTCTCTTGTATATCTCGGTTGTTCTAGAGATATGACATCTTCTCGCATCAACGCTGATCGATTGATACTCCTCATGTTCGCTACTTTTCCCATGAACCATGCACGAGACTCCTTTGTACGCGGGTTAATGCCAGCTCGAAAAGCTTCTTGTGATAGTTTTTGAAATAAGTTACTCATACCCGATATTTATATCGGTTTCTTCGGTTTAAACGGTGGCAATGGCTTTATTGGCTTTAAAACAGGCATGATCTTCATCTTCTGCAGCGTCTTCTCTGTCCATATCTCAAACTTCCAGCCACGATCATCTGCATAAGACTTTGCTGCTTCCCACTTATTCATATTCTTTACATAAGTCAAGCCTTCGGTGATGTATTGTCTCGTCTTTCTTTTACCCTTTGGAGGTCGTGTTTCTTTATCTGGTTTTATCTCGATCAGATAAGTAGACCCATCAGTAAACTTGATCTTGAGGTCTGGAAAATAACGATGGTACTTCTTATCGACATCATAATAGTATGGTATGATGATCTCTTCAGAGCTCCATTCTTTTACCGATGGTTGAGTATCACACCACTTAAAACAAAGCATTTCCCAGTGAGAACGGTATATAACGTTTGTATGATCGCCTTTATACTTTTCTTTATTCAATACTTTGTACCTACCTGAGTACGTAGCCACCTTTCCTCCCTGGGATATAAATAACATTGAGTTAATCCAACCTATCTATAGGGTTTTACATGGCAACAACAGGCGGATACGGGTATTCAAGAGTAGATGACGCTCCTACACAGACAGCTGAACAAAAAGAAGCAGCGGTTACACCTAGCGTCAACGATGGGCAAAAAGCTGGACAAGCGGCTCAAACGAGAGTTCTGAAATACCCAGTCGACAATCAAGATCGTCATCGCGGTAAGATCACCTTTCAAGCGGTGAAAGTGCATCCTGCGGATGTCACCGTAGATCAAGAGCTAATAGCTGAGGTGGTGAAAATAGATTCTCCTGTAAGAGAGAGTGAAGCTACAGACGAAGCAAAAAAATCTAGCTCTCAGGCTGACGTACGAAAAGTAGACAATGCCATCGAAGCTCAGAAAAAGCAAAAGGCAGCAGAGAAAAGTAAGATTGCTGTAGCTCCGATGAGGATGGAGATCTTGAACGGCGAAAGAGCAGAGATGTATATTCCTGTGTCTTTCGTAGTGACTGATGCGATTGCTTATGAGAACGCAGAGTTCGGGGCTGCAGGTACTGCTGGATTACAAGCATTGCAAAATACCGGAGATGTGTTATCAGCTGCAAAGACTGCTATCACCTCTGGTATCTCTAGCTTAACAGATATGTTTGCTACGGGTGGATCATTAAACGGTATTGCAGCTCGCGTTGCGCTTGGCCGTGGAGCAGCACTTATCCCAAACCAAAAAGCAAGAAACATCATTGAAAACGCAGCACAAGTTGCTGTGAACCCTAACGTAAGATCTATTTTCCGTAACGTGGCTCTCAGAGAGTTTCAGTTTCAGTTTAAGCTGATACCTACTTCTGCTGCAGAATCAAAGGAGATCAAAGACATCATTCGTTTCTTTCGTAAGCATGCATATCCAGAATCTTTTGATGTGAAAGGCGTGTCTCTTGCATTCTTGTATCCAAACATGTTTAAGATCAATATCTCGTATAATGGTCAACAAGTAGGTACACGTATCAAGCTAGCATACCTTCGTAACATCAGTGTTAACTATAACGCCACGTCTTCAAGCTTTCATGCAGATGGTTCTCCTACTGAATATGACTTGTCTCTTGCCTTTGTTGAGCATAAGACGATCACTCGTGAAGACATCGTTGGAGCCACAAATCCATCAACTACAAACTATAGTCAAGATGACGCGCGCGTATTAGACATTGGGAGTGGCTTCTAAATGGCATCATACTTTCAAAACTTTCCAAAGACTCTTTATAAGTTTGCAAACTCGACTGAGAGTGTTCTCTTTCAAGATCTTTCTTCTTACTCTGACATCATTGATAACATCAAGAGTTCAGTCGCGACTTATACAAAATACTACATCTTAGACAATGAAAGACCCGATCAGTTGTCTTATAAGTTGTATGGAACTACAGCCTTTTATTGGACCTTCTTCATCATGAACGATAATATTCGCGAACAAGGTTGGCCGTTATCTTCTCGTGAAATTAGTTTAAAAGCCGAAGCCGAATACCCGAATACCGTACTTACGACAAAGACTGTACTGACAGATAAGATGAAGCCTGGTCAACTTGTCCGAGGGTTTAGTTCAGCAGCTCAAGGTTATGTCGCACATAGACACTTAGACTTGGGTCAAATCGTCTTGAGAAACGTGACTGGAACGTTCACGACTGGAGAGTCATGCTTTAGTATCACTGATGATGGTCTTGAAACTATTGATGCGATCACTCACGGCCCAGAGTATATTTCTGCACATCATTATGAAGATGCGAATGGAGTATGGACAGACTTTGATCCTACGGTTGGTCCTGGCGCATTACTCACTGAAGTCACGTACCTTGATCGACTACACTCATTAAATGATGTTCTCAAAGAGATCAAGGTAATCAAGAGAGAGAACGTCTTTGAGATTGCAGAGTATTTTAACGAAGCATTAAGACAGTAATGGCAGTTGCACCTAACTTAGAGACAGTCGCTGGCTTTATATTCAAAGAAGTCACGATCAGCTCTGCTCGTCTTCCAATAGATGTAAGGATTGAGAACGTAGTCTCAGACCTAGACATCTATGAACACATTGATAAACCATACTTGACTGGTTCTATCGTATTCAACGATACAGAAAGCATATTCTCGAATATTGACTTTATCGGTGGAGAGACTATCAATATCGTTTTAGAGAGCACGCGTCAAGGTTCTGTAGAGATACGAAAGAATTTTTATGTCGTATCGATCATCAACGCCATCAAGGTCAATGATAATAACCAAACGATAGCTCTAGCTCTCGTAGAAGATATTGGGTATAAGTCTAACTTATTCTCTATCAGTAAAGCATACGATGACGTGGGCTTTCGCATGATAGAAAACATTGCGCGTGAATACTTAGGAAGAGAAGTCATCAAGGTAGGTGATGAATTCCAAGAAAAGTTTAGAGTGATCGTCCCGTACTTGAACCCTATTGATGCGATGTGTTGGATTCGCAACAGGTCAACGAACAAAAATGGATTACCTTTCTACTTGTATTCTACTCTTGTAGGAAATAGTCTGGTGTTTAAAGATCTTGGCACGATACTTGAAAGCTTAGTAATGAATAAGACAAAGCCTTACTCATACTGGCAATCAGCATCGACTTCAGATGATACTACGACCCAGAGAAGAACGATATACAACTATTCATACACCAAAGCAGAAAACCTATTTAGGTTAATCGATGATGCAGTAGTAGGAGCTGGATATACGTATTTGAATACTTTGACTGGTGCACATAGGTCAATAAAGTTTGACGTAATGAAAGACGTATTTAATCCCATGCTCGACAATGCTACGGTGGGTAATAAGCCGAAGTCTTTCCCGTTTGATCCTAAGTTTAATCATGAGAATATCCCGTATAACGAGCTATCAAGTAGACAGATAACTCAAGTATCTTCTGCTGGTGTCTTTAATGAAGGAAATATGGCTGCGCTCTCATACTCAGCTGAACGAACTGATGCTGCATACAAGAGAAGAGCTGCTTCAAGGGCCGTAAATAAATTTTTAGGTAAGGCAGCGCTGAACGTCGTCGTGAATGGCTATGACTTCTTAGATGGAGAAAATAATACTACCATCTCAAATAAGATAAGGCTTGAGTTCATAAAGAGCTCAACTCCAAAAGAAGGAGACAATCGTAAAGATCCTAAATTATCTGGAGACTATGTCATATATGCTACTCGTCATATGTTTAAACGCGAGAGATACGACATTGCGCTTAATTGTGTAAAGATTGGTAACACATGATACCACAAAGTTATATCAACTATTATGGCGATCAAACGCGATGGTTCATCGGCACTGTCGTAAATGTGAATGACCCACTCAAGCTTGGAAGAGTAAGAGTAAGGATCTATGGTGTGCATTCATCCGATGTCCAAGATGTTCCTAACTCATACTTACCTTGGGCTCAGACTGTATTACCTATCACAGAAGGTGGCACTTCAGGTATCGGCGCGACTACTGGGATCAAAGAAAATGCTCAGGTATTTGGCATATTCTTAGATGGAAAATCATCTCAGTTGCCTCTCGTCATTGGTTCTATACCAAAAGTTGAGACCATGTCGAACGAGTCAAAAGAAGCACGCGGCGAGCCAACAGATACTGTAAAGATAGCAGATGGATCTGTGAAGAACAACGTTACTGATGTAGACGCTCGTATGCCAGGAAAAACAAACATTGAGAAAGCTTTTAACTACTTTATCTCAGATGAAGGTGGTACACGCTATGGACCTATACAAGCTTGTGCTATGATCGGTAACTTCATGGTAGAAGCTCCACAGAAGGTGTACCTTACAGGCAAAGATGGTCAACCGCTCTTGAACAGCAGAGGAAGTCGAAGGTTTAAGTACACAGGTGACATTGATCCAAACGCAATATCTGAATTTAAGTTGAAGACTGGAGAGATGGAAGGTTCGATGGGTATTGCGCAATGGAACCCAGCTGAAAATGCTGGTAATCGACTCGGCGCATTGAGGAACTTTGCGGCTGAACGAAACTTACCGTGGAACTCTATGCAAGCACAATGTGCATTTGTGAAGCATGAGTTAGCGAGTGAAAAGACAAGAAGGTATTATAGGACTGATAAGTTCATGCAAACACAGAGTAAGGCAGAAGCTGCTTACTTGTTCGCTCGTTACTATGAGAACCCAATCAGTGAGAAAGGTGCACCTCCTGAATACCCGAAGGGTGATGTGACTCCTGAAGGTTGGGAAAAAAGATATAAGAGTGCATTGGCAGTATTTGAGCGTTTTGTGGAAGATTAAACATGGCGAATAAACCCTACGACAGAGAACAGGACATCATCAATGTGATGAAGAGCAATCCTGGCATGACTCGTGCCGAGGCTGAAGCTCAGATCGATCGTAATACTTCTCTAAATACAAGCCTTACAGCTAGTCTTCTTGGTACGAGTGGTAATCCCACTGCGATATCACCAAACAAGTTAAACATTAACTTAGAAGCTATCATCAAGCGCGCAGGTGTCAACTCGCTCAAGACGACAGGCGATAACGCAAAGATCAAGCGAGATGCGGTTGAAGGCTCAGTGATCGGCGTTACGATGAATCAAAGCGCAGGCGGTTTTCAATCTCTAAGTGTGACTACTTCTGAGGGAGAGACCGTAACTGTTGAACCTACTGTTGCTTTGATGACGAGTTCTGTCGACGGAGGTGGAGTCACCGTCACACGTACTTCTGGGAATAAGACAGAGATTACTACTCTCACTGGTAAGCCTGCCGCAAATGGATTTTTAAATGCGACTATCACTCAAGGTTCTCCAAAGGGTATTGCAAAAGCACTTGAGTTGGCAGTTGGTGCAAGTCCTACTGCGATCAAAGCAAAGATCAAAGAGACTTCAAGCAATGGAGATGTAGCAGAGACTAGCTATAATGTAAACGTAGCGACAGAAGTCACTTCTGATGTAAAGACAGTAACAAAGAAGACATCAAATGCTCTTGCAAACCCATTTGGTTCTTTAAATGGAGCCTTAGGCGGAGCAGCTGGAAACCCATTCGCAAACATATTGGCTAACTTAGGAGCAGTGCTTGGTGGAGCTTTGCCAAAGAATGCTGGACCTACCGCTACGACTACTCAAGTAGGAGCGGTGCCTACTACTCGAGCCAATGAAGGAAAGTCTCAGTTTACTGTTGATAAGGCTCAAGAGTCTAGGAACTTTGCGCTCAACTCGCAACTCACTGGACTTGCTTCTTCTGTGTTAGGCATAAGTCTTCCTATGCCAGTGCCAGGAAAGGCTCAATCTGCTGGTTTTACTGAAGTCACTTCAAAGAACGTCACGATCCCGGGCGTATCGCAAAAGCCAGAAGTCGTTAACATCATCAAGCCTGATGGGTCAACAAATATTAACCAAGCGATCAATAAGTCAGAGACGTTGCCAGAGGCTGTAAAACCGAGCGTGCCTCCTGTACAGATTGCTGTAGGTAAGACTCCAAAGAATTGGAAAGGTAGCTACATTGGCACTAAGTATGAAAACCTAACAATCTCTGCTCGTAAAGTATTGCAATATAGAGAGCTGAAGAAGGAGACTAAAGACTTAGATGCAAAGTATCGTTCCGAGTTTGATACAAAGGTAAAGGGCGGACTCAAGCCTTCTGACCTAGAATATCAATCTTATCAGATAAAATTTAGAGAGACAGCAAAGCTAATCGAAGACTTAGACAAATTCATCTCTGAAGAAGAAGCAAAGAATACGACAGCGGCAAATTCTCAATTAGTTGACAAATATGAGTTTACACATATCAACTCGCAAGAAGAGCTTGAGTCAGAGATGCGTATGTTGGTTGGACCCGGTCAAAGAACGATTACTTGTATGACCATCTATTCTACAAAGACCGGAACGAACCAAGACATCGATATGATGGATCTTCATAAGAAACACGTAAAAGTGCTTGAAAAAGAAAATTTTGACCTTTCTGTATTTGGAGGAACTCAAGCACATTACATGATTCGCAGAGACGGCAGTGTGCAAAGAGGTAGACCCGTATCATTACCTGTGCTCGATGGAAATCCAAAGATTAACGGAGGATGGAATCAACGTACGATTTGTGTGTTTCTAGCTGGAGGTGTAGATGCAGAGTATCCATTCCCCCCTGGAACCGCTGTAAAACAACTCATCTCTTCTGCATCCTATACTCCTGTACAATGGAAATCTCTAGAGATTATGGCTAAAGCATTTAGAGAAGCGATACCTGGAGCAGAGATCATTACTCGAGACGAACAAAAGGGTACTCTGGTCATCGATGCCGGGTTCTTTGGAACCGAATGGCAAAAGTCTCGATTTGGATGGGAAACTCTTTATCATGGTCAGAACGAATTCAAGACTCGTTATAATCTGGCGCTTGGGCCTATGCGACCAGACGAGATGAATCGAAGCGCTCCTGTTGAAGTGGCTAAGCCAACAGTAACTCCTGTAGTCACTAAGCCTGTGGAACCTCCACGCGTAGTTGCAGACCCTGAGACCGGTAAACCACCTGAAAAATCTGAAGAAGAGTTAGAGAGCGAAGAAAAACGCTTACTCTTCATACAGAAGAGGCTTGATCAGATCGAGGTTGAGCTGGAGGATCTTCGTCATCAGTGGGACATGTCATATGGGTTTCCTGTTCAAGATGTACTCGCAAAGATAAAAAATAAGATAACAGAGCTTGAGGCCGAGAGAGATCAGTTGACTGAAGAAGGTGGAGAATACTATAAGAATCGATATGATAGAGCGAGAGTGGCTTCAGCAAAGAAAGTCAATGCAGAGCAAGAAAAAGAATCAGCGACAACAAACTATTCAAAGCTAAGCGCAGACGCAGGAGCATCAAGTCAGACTCTCGTATCAAAGTATGGGTCGACTAACTCTTTCACTCAGCTATTGCAAAATGCAAAAGAAGGTGTAACAGCAGCAGTAAATAAACTTGCGAATGCAAATAGACAAGAAGAAGTTGCTTTGCGAGATCAAAACACTTCGAATAACAGGTAATCATGGCAAACTCAATCACGAACGTAAGCTCTACCGTAGAAACGTCCCTTGAAACAGGTGGTATCACCGCTGGCGTATCTAAAAACGGGTTTGATAACTCAAGCGCACTCTTTCCGAAGAAGGCGTACATCAATACGCCTACGACGAACTTTGCTGCCACTGGATTAAAGATCAATAAAGTTTCTACTGGAGGTGGATACAAAAACATTTCACTTGATTTGAAAACTGTAGGTGGTTCTGTATATCCCTACAACCAAGTGAAAGAGACGGTGAGCGGTCATATCACAGAGATCGATGATACTCCAGGTGCAGAACGTATGATGTTCCGCCATCGAACTGGATCAGGAGTAGAAATGAGGGCAGATGGTACTGTCATCATTAGCTCAACAAACAATACTGTAAGAGTCACATGCTGTGATGAGAAGGTGATCGTCGATGGCGATGGTGAATTGGTTTATAATGGTAACCTTACGCTTCAGGTCGCTGGAGACTTTGATGTTGTCGTCGGTGGTAACTACAACGTTACCGTTGGCGGTAATAAGAATGATGAGGTTCGTGGTTCTCATAAGCAACAGATTCGTAAGACACAAAAGACGATCGTCACTGAGCATCAATCAAACTTCGTAGGTGGCACACAGACTGAGACGATCCTTGGTGATGCGAATAAGATCATCAAAGGTAATGTCAAACAGATCGTCGAGGGTGGCTTTGACTTCTATAGCGGTGATGATATTACGATGACTGCTGAAGACACGATCGTGATGAGTGCAGATAACACTAACATCGCTGCAAATGATATGACAGTCATTGGCGCAACAGGAACAATCGGTGGCGCTGGTATCACTCACTATGGTAATACATTTCACGGGACATTAAATGGTAAAGCAGATGAAGCTGCACTTGCAGATGTTGCGTCTGGCGCTTATGTTGCTGGTGGTTTGGGTTCGCCTGGTTCACCTAGCTATCCTTCTCATTCTTCTACTGTGCAAGCAACTTCAGGTATCATGAACGACTACTTACACAACTCTAGCTTTGGTATTCGTGAGGTTGACGTAGACCCTGGAAACTCATTGAAGAATACGATCGACCGCTCAGAAGACTATGGTGGTCTATCAAATAGAGAACTTACAGTGTCTGAAGTAAGATCTAAATTAAGAGATAAGAATAACTTGAATAATGAACAGTTCATTGGAGCAATGATCTCTGAAGGTAAGCTCAACCCGACTTATGTTCAGATGGCTCCGAGTAAAGTAGGAAGAGTAAAAGGCATTGATCCTACTCCGCGTAGAGGTATCAATCCTCTCGGTAATAGAGGTGATATCACGAAGAGGTACACTACATGATTATTACTCCTGATCCAAAATATAATCCTGAAAACCAAGTTGCATCGTCAATTGGTCCACGTACTCGTCTTGCTCCCGGCATCACGATGGCTCGATTCTTAGGTGGATATGGTGATAAACAGACGATGAACCACATCTCAAACCCTTCAAAGAAGTTGGACCTTGCAAAGCAATATTATCTACAAGCACAAGTCATTCGAGTAGTATCAGAAGACAATACTGGTCAATTTGCAGACTATCGCCTTGCAGTCGCAGAAGGACTATACAAACCGACTCAGAATGAGGTCTTAGACATTGGGAGTATCAACTACTTTATGGCGAACGGCCAAGCAGTAGTCTATGAACTGATAGATGAAGATGGTAATAATGCGGCAGAAGCCACGTTCGACTTAGCGGTGTACCTTAAAGATCACATCGACTTTGATAAGATGATCCTTGATTATGATTCATATGATCCTAATGGAGAGCTGAATGCTCAGATCGTCATGATCATGCCAAAGATCAGAGCTCCATGGGCAGTGACATATAAAAATAAGATCGAGACTCAGTTCAATAATTATGTACAAAGCACGAATGAATTGATCGAAGTTTTGGAAATCTAGAATAAATAGTATCATGCCTACAAAAGCTTTTTCGATCGAAGATGGAAACCTTAACACGAGGACCATCAATGCTGCGCGGATAAGAGACTATCTTGACATAGACTTGAACTTTGTCGCTCGAGGCTCAGGAGATATTTACAAGAAGAGGGATGCGGCCGCAGTAAAGCAGGCTATCAAGAACCTCTTGTTGACCAACATGACTGAAAAGCCTTTTAACCCGCTATATGGCGGAGACTTAAATAGGTTTCTATTTTCATTATCAGAAGACTTTGATGTAGATGAGATAAAAGAACAGATCGTTTCAACCATCGTTAACTATGAACCAAGAGTTGCGATCAAAGATGTTCAAGTTTTTATATTTCCAGACATCCACGACGCAAAGGTGACTGTGATCTTTGAAGTAATAAACACAACTGAGACTGTGTCTCTTGACATAACAATCTCGAGGGTAAGATAAATGGCTATCCAACCGACTGACTTAGATTTTAACGATATTAAGTCAAGATTAAAAGAATACCTTAGACAACAGTCTGAGTTCTCTGACTACGACTTTGAAACTTCAGGTCTGTCTAATATCTTGGACGTACTCGCATATAATACTCATATTAACGGGTTGATCGCTAACTTTGCGTTGAACGAATCATTTCTGAATACCGCTCAGCTTCGTTCTTCTGTCGTGTCTCATGCAAATATCTTAGGATACATCCCACGATCAAAGACTGCTGCTCGCGGTGCTGTAAACTTATCTGTCACAGTCTCGAGCCCAAGTCGTCCATTCACGATCAGCCTTCCTCCTTATACTAAGTTTTCAGCTGAGATAGATGACGTTACATACGTATTCCAGACATGGGAACAATATACTGCAACTGATGATGGAGGCGGCACATATACGTTTGTAAACTCAAGCGGATCAGAAAATATCGAGATCATTGAAGGTACAATTCGCACGAAAACATTCCTTGTTGGAGAGGTTAGTGAAGAACAGGTTTATGTGATACCTGACGACACGATTGACACTTCTACGATTAAGGTGAATGTATATCAATCAGCAACTTCAGATGAGTTTGATACTTATACGAGCTTGACTTCAACGATACGAATCGATTCTACATCAAAGATATACCAAGTCAAAGAAGCACCGAACGGGTTCTATGAAATAATCTTTGGAGACGGAAGCGTATTAGGTCAATCTCCTGTTGCTGGAAATAAGATCGTCATTACATACATCTCTACGTCAGCTCGGGCTGCGAATGGCGCGTCTATCTTTTCGGCTCAGAATGACGTCGACGTTGATGGCACAGATTATACTTTGAACACGAGTACTGTGACCGCTGCTGCCGGAGGAAATGATAAAGAGACTATCGCTTCTATCAAAAAGAATGCGTCGATCGCCTTTGCATCTCAACAG
>Ga0070749_10000056_pt1 | contig 55527 bp, 75 predicted proteins | sample VirMetDEL_Nov_18_FD_75180 | JGI IMG/M metagenome (GOLD analysis project Ga0070749, IMG submission 75180) | Aqueous microbial communities from the Delaware River and Bay under freshwater to marine salinity gradient to study organic matter... | ecosystem: Environmental > Aquatic > Marine >...
CCTTGGCCAGCAGCCACGCATACTGCGCCGGGTGCGCCTCGGCCACCCACGCCTCGTTCTTGGTGGCGGCGTCGATCTTCTTCTGGGCGGCCTTGGCGCGGTTGCCCGCGCGGGTGGCGGCGTCGGTCTTGTAGGTCTTGAAACCCGCGCCGTCGCAGGCGAAGCACTTGCCGAGGTTGCGGCCAGACCACGCGATGAAGTGGCCGCGCCCGCCGCACTTCACGCAGTTCTCGCGGAAGGTGGGGTCGATGCGGTAGCCGGCGTTGTCGTAAGTCGCGGTCATGATCATCTCCAAAAGTAACGGTCACCAGCGACCGTGAATATTTATAACCGGAAAAGATTTCCGGTGTCAACACTCTTGTCAAATAAATCGCCAAAAAACGCCGCGAATAAAATCGCGGCGAATAATCCGGCGAATTTTCAGGAAAATGGGACGTCGTCGCAGGGGATGCCCGCGTCGCGCAGCTTGTCGACGGCGCTCCGGGCTGCCGCCCGGAGTCGCTTCAGTTTGCCCGGTGTTATTTCTCCGTACTCGGCGGCGTCGGCGCAGCGCGCCAGATAGGTGGACCCCTCAAGCGCGTCCACGAGGACGGGGCGGGCATCGATGGGACAGAAAATCGTCACCCGGTTCGATGTGACGTCGTGGATCTCGATGCTACCGATCAGGTCTGATTCGCAATCCAGCACCTCCATGATCGCGTCCGGCGCTCCCTCCAACCGATCCACAAAAATCTCCCATTCGGTGGGCGTGAAGGTGAAAAAAGTTTTTACGAGATAGGTCATGGTCGTTTCTCTCAGTTTACGGTTTCGTCGATGTGGTTTGCGACCTGCGCGATGATCGCGTCGAAGATCGGATTGCCGGCGCGCAGGATCAGGTCTGCTGATGCGGAGCCGTCCTCGACCGAGATCAGGACGACGTCCATGCGGCCATAGCCGGTCACCTCGACGCCGCCGGGCTCGCCGACAGAGGCGGAGCGCGCGACGTCCACAGTGTCTACATGGACGCTGCCGCTCGCCCAATAGTCGGCGTCGCCAACAGTGATTTCGATGTCTTCAAAACGATAATCGATCATGGTCATGGTCTCCTGTGAGATAGTGGGGGCCGAAGCCCCCGGTTGGGTCAAAAGTTGTAATCGTGAAACTTGCGGGGCTTGTCGGCGAGGCCGTAGGGGTTGCCCCACTTGTCTTTCCATTGGCCACGCTTGTTGAGGCGAATGCGGATTGTGCGATTTGCGGGGTTCGAGGTAATGATCCATTCCTGCTCGTCCTGACGCGAGCAGTGGCCGAAGAAGCCGCCCGGTGCGAAGCCGAGGCTGTTCTCGGGATTGGAGCGCACTGCATCCATCGCACGGATCTCCAAGGTCTTGCCGCTGACCTCGCGCACGACTTCGAAGGGGTTCACGTCAGAGTATCCAAAGTGGTTGGCGAATTTCATGGTCATGGTCTCCAAGTAGCCGGTCGCTGCGACCGTGAATCAGTTATATCGGAAAAAAATTCCGGTGTAAAGAGCTTTGACAGAAAAATTTTGATTTCGATGCTATAATCAGTTAAGTTTGGAAAACAAGGGGCCAGATCGTTGGCGCGATCCGACCCCTCTCATCAATCGGTCGAAAGGAGCTTCGACGATGACTGACGCACAAAATAAGATTAAATTTCGGTGGCGGCAATTGCCGCCGGTTGAGCGTCTAGCCGATCTCTTCTGTTACGACGACGGGCGTCTTCTTTGGCGAATCCCGCCTGTAAAACGGATCAAAGTCGGTGACGAAGCTGGTTATGTTAACCGCGAAGGCTACATTAGCGTGTGCATAGATGGCGTCTATTACGGGGCCCATCGAATTGTTTGGAAGTTGCATACAGGCCAAGACCCGGTCGACATAGTCGACCATATTGACGGTGCCCGGTCCAATAATAAAATCAGTAATTTAAGATGTGTCTCTCACGCTGAGAATATGCGTAATAAGCGTTTTTCACAGCGCCCTCTTGTCAACAGGGTTGACGCCAATTATTCTAAAAAAGTTCACAGGAAGGGCAAATGACCAATAATCAACTGCAATCCATCGTCGAGCGCATCGAAAAGCTCGAAGAGGAAAAGGCTGCAATCGCCAACGATATCAAAGAAGTCTACACTGAAGCCAAGGGCAATGGGTTCGACGCCAAAGTCCTCAAGCAGGTCATCAGCCTGCGCAAAAAGGACGCCGCCAAACGCGCCGAAGAGCAGGCCGTCCTCGCCACTTACATGAGCGCGCTCGGCATGCTCGCCGACCTGCCGCTGGGTCGCGCAGCCATCGAAAGGGAGTTCGAATAATGGAAAATGACGATTTTATCGCCGAAATCGAAGCCGAAGAAATGCGAGAATTTCTTCAACAGCTTGATTTTGAAGAGGAATTTCCAAACGGAGATTCAGAGCTTGAAGACGACATGGACGGAGAAACTGCCGAAGCGTATTGGCACGCGATGGATAAGGATGATTGATGACATCGCCCGAAACCCTCGTCGCGCAGCTATCGTCGCAGATCACCGCGCTTGATCGCCAGCTCAAGACCCTCAAGGCCGAACGCGCAGCCCATATCCTCGGTCTGCGGCGCGCCGGCGCGTCCCTCGGTACGATCAGCAAAGCCTCCGGGCTCACGCGCCAGCGCGTTTTGCAAATCGTCCAAAACTACGAGGACACACATGTCGCGCGGTAAAAAGGCAGAGCCCGACGCAGAGCCAATCGAGCCTACGGAAATTATCCCGCCGCGAAAGGTCGGGCGACCGTCTGGATACAATGAGCAAACAGCAACAGAAATCTGTCATCGGATGATCAACGGGGAAAGCCTCGTGAAAATCTGCAAGGATGATCACATGCCGTCGCGCGTGACTGTTTATGATTGGATGGAAGCGCACCCAGAATTTCGTACAAGGTGCGCGCGCGCGAGAGAAGGTCTTGCTGACTTTTTGGTTGATGAAATCGAGGAGCTTGCGCGAGAGACAAACGAAGACAACGTCAACAGCATGAAGGTGAAGATTTCGACGAAGCAGTGGCGCGCGATGAAGATGGCTCCGCGCATTTACGGTGATCGCACTACGACAGAAATAACCGGCGCAAATGGCGCGCCGATTCAACTGGAGGCCAAGCGGACGATTAAACTCGATGATATGGACGATGAGACGCTCGAGCAGATCGAGCAGGCGCTGCGACTGGCGCTCGAGCATAAGACTGAGCAATGATGAGGAGCTTGAGCACGCTCTTGAGTTCATTCACGATCATGCCTCGCGCCCAAACATATGGTATGCTGCCGTCGCGGCTGACGCGCTTTTCGGCTATCAGGTGAGGCGCAAATGACGGACAAGATCATCAACACCATCTGGCATTGGCAGGCAGGCTGGCTGCGTCGTCCCGAAATGGATTGCGAGCACGGCTACTGCTACGAAGAGCCGGACGGAGATCTGGTTTACACAGACAACCCTAGGCACAAGAAGAACCTGCGCCTGTGTGTCTGGCTGACGCCTGAAGGCGAGTTTTATATGTCCGTCTCGAAGGCTCCGATGCCGAACCCTAGATTTGTGCGATGACAAAACGCGAAGCAGTCCTTGGCCTCTACGACAAGTTCGCTGCCGAGTTTGGCAGCCTCGAGCAGGCCAAGATCGAGGTTGACAAGATACTTTGCGGAAAGAGCCTCGCGACCTTCGTGAAGCAGGCGTGGAGCGTCGTTGAGCCCGGTCAACCCTATGTCCACGGCTGGCATATCGATTTCATCTGCGCGCATCTTGAGGCCATCACAAACGAGATCCGGCTTGAGGGCGGCGGCATCTACAATCGCCTGCTGATCAACATTCCGCCCGGCACGATGAAGTCGCTGCTGACGAACGTCTTCTGGCCGGCGTGGGAGTGGGGGCCGAAGGGCAAGCCGCACCTGCGCTACGTCTGCGCGGCGCACAAGGTTGAGAACCTGTCTGCTCGCGACAGCCGTCGCATGCGTCAGCTCATCACGAGCGAATGGTATCAGGAGCGCTGGGGCGACAAGGTCAACCTGACAGCCGACCAGAATGAAAAGTTGAACTTTCAGAACACCGCCGGCGGATTCCGCATGGCGACGGCGATCAGCAGCCTGACGGGTATCCGTGGCGACCGGGTGATCATCGACGACCCGCACAGCGTCGATAGCGCGGCGTCTGAGGCCATGCGCGAGAGCGAAGTGACGACCTTCCTTGAGGCCATCCCGACCCGCCTCAATGACCCTATTAAGTCATCGATCGTCGTCATCATGCAGCGCCTGCATCAGGAGGACGTCTCCGGCGTCATCATCGAGAAGGAGCTGGGCTACGACCACATCATGCTGCCGATGCGATACGACCCGTTGCGGGCAGCGCCGACGAAGCTGGGTCTGGAAGATCCGCGCAGCGAAGAGGGCGAGCTGTTGTTCCCGCAGCGTTTCCCCGAGCATGTCGTAGATCGCGACGAGAACGCGATGGGGCCGTACGCGACCGCCGGGCAGCACCAACAGGAGCCGAGCCCGAGAGGCGGCGGCGTCATCAAGCGCGATTGGTGGCAGCTTTGGGAGGGCGAGAGCTTCCCGCCGTTTGACTTCGTGGTGGCAAGTCTCGACACCGCCTACACGACGAAGCAAGAGAACGACCCCAGCGCCCTGACGGTCTGGGGCGTCTTCTCCGGCGACGTCACGCCAATGATGGCGAACAACTTCGTCGCCCGATCAAGCAAACTCAAGAATGCAGAGAAAGAGGCCGCGCGTTTTGACGAAATGACGCGCATCGGCAATATGCTGCCCGACAACCCCGAGAGCACGCCCCGGATCATGCTGATGTATGCGTGGGCGGAACGTCTGGAATTGCCTGAGCTGATTGAGAAGGTTGCCAAGTCCTGCCGGCGGATGAAGGTCGATCATCTGCTGATTGAGAACAAGGCGTCGGGCATCAGCGTCGGGCAGGAAATCCGGCGGCTGTACGGGCATGAGGACTGGGGCGTACAGCTCGTCAATCCGGGGGCGATCGACAAGCTGGCGCGGCTGTACAGCGTCCAGCATCTGTTCAGCGAGGGGATGATTTATGCGCCGGACCTTCGGTGGGCGGATCAGGTCATTCACCAGTGCGAGGTTTTCCCGAAGGGGAAGCACGACGACTTGGTCGATACGACCAGCATGGCGCTGAAATATCTGCGAGAAACAGGTATACTGGTGCGCCAGCCGGAGCGGATCGCGGAGATCGACACCGGGCGGCAGCATCGCGGCAAGCCTTTGGAGCCGCTGTATTCAGTCTGAGGAAATCATGTCTCGCATACTCGCCAACGCCACTGTCGACGTTGAACTGGCCGCCACGCCGGTGCGCCTCGGGCGTTTTCGGGTTGAGGTTTGGGGCAAGGAGCCCCACGACTTCGTCCGCATCTACACTATTCAGGCGGCATCTGATACAATGGCCGCTCAGGAGGGCCTTCGGCGCTTTGTCGAAGAGATCGAAGCTTTGATTGCTGAGAAAGGCTGACCATGCCCATGACGCCGGGCCTCGTGCCGAACATTCGCCAGATCCCGCAAGAGGAACTGGACGTTATGCCGGTCGTGCAACTGATCCCCGGCGAGGACAAGGAGAGGGCCAACGACAACGGCGAAATCATGCGCATCGAGCATGACGACGGGTCGATCACGATCTCGATTGACGGTAAGCCTCTGCGGGACGGGGACGAGCGCGGGCCGGAGGGCTGGTACGATAATCTTGTCGAGGACATCGACAGCGGCGAGTTGAGCCGGATCGCCGAGGAGCTGCTGAACGGCATCGACGACGACGTGCAGTCGCGTACCGAGTGGGTTGATGATCGCGCGCAAGGGATCAAGCTTTTGGGTCTCAAAATTGAGATTCCGGGGCTCGGGGGAACGCCTGACGGGGCTCCGGTGGAGGGAATGTCTCGCGTACGCCACCCGCTGCTTCTCGAGGCGGTCCTCCGTTTCCAAGCCAATGCCCGGTCTGAGCTGCTGCCGACAGATGGGCCGGTAAAGATCCGCAACGACAATAACAATGCGAATTTGCAGGAAGATCAGCTTGCCAATGCCCTGCAGCGCGACCTGAATCACTATCTCACGACGACAGCGAGCGAGTATTATCCTGATACCGACCGCATGCTGTTTATGCTTGGGTTCGGCGGGACAGCGTTCAAGAAGGTTTACTTCTGCCCGCTGCGCAACAGGCCGGTGAGCGAGACGGTCGACGCCGATGACTTGATTGTAAACAATTCGGCCACGGACCTCGATAACGCCAAGCGCGTGACGCATCGAGTGTTCATGAAGCCCTCGACGGTGAAGAGGCTTCAGATTCTTGGGGTTTATCGCGACATCGACCTGACGACGCCGATGGAGGCCAAGGAAGACGCCGCGCAGCGCGCCAAGAAGGACCAGCAGGGCATTTCGCAGGGTAGTTTCCGGCCAGAGGACCGCGACCGCGAGATTTACGAGTGCTATTGCGAGCTGGATATTCGGGGCTTCGAGCACAAGTTCAAGGGCAAGGAGACGGGGCTTGAGATCCCGTACCGCGTGACGATCGACGTGTCTTCGCGCGAGATTCTGAGCATCGTGCGCAATTACGAGGAACCGACCGAGGAGTGCGCCAGCCCCCTGCCTGAAGCGCGCAAGACCTTCGTGAAATACACGTTCGTGCCGGGCCTTGGGTTCTACGACATTGGCTTGCTGCACATTCTGGGCAACACGACGAATGCCATCACGGCGGCATGGCGCGAGATGCTTGACGCCGGCATGTTTGCCAACTTCCCCGGCTTCTTGATCGCCGACAGCGGGCTGCGCCAGAATACCAACATCTTCCGCGTGCCTCCGGGCGGCGGTGCGCCTGTGAAGACGGGCGGCCTGCCGATCAATCAGGCCATCATGCCCCTGCCGTACAAGGAGCCGGGCGGCGCGCTGATGAACCTTGTGCAGAACATGGCCGAGACCGGCCAGCGCGTGGGCGGCACGGCTGAGATGGCTGTCGGTGAGGGCAAGTCAGATGCCCCGGTGGGCACGACGCTGGCGCTGATCGATCAGGCGACGAAAATCCTGAACAGCGTCCACAAGCGCATGCACGCGGCGCAGGCCGAGGAGTTCAGGCTTCTGGTTGAGTGTTTTAAGGAGAACCCGGAAGCCTTCTGGCAACGTAATCGGTGCCCTGCGTATCAGTGGGATCAGCAGACGTTCCTTCAGGCTTTGAATGACTGCGACCTAGTGCCGCAGGCTGATCCGAATACGGCGTCTCAAACGCAGCGCATGATGAAGATCATGGGCCTGAAGCAATTGCAGGCGGGCAATCCCTCGATGTACGACCCGATTGCCATCGACACGGCTGCCTTGCAGGCGATGGGTTGGAGCAACCCGCAGCAGTTCATGGTGCCTCCGCAGACGATGGGTAATCCGCCGCCCGAGCTTTTGGAGAAGCAAGCGAAGTCTCAAGCTGACAGCATGAAGGCCAACGCATCCATGATGGATGCTCAGTCTCGCCAGCATCTCTCGCAGGTGAAGGGCGAGACCGACATGATGAAGGCGCAGATTGATATGATGAAGGCGCAGAATGAGATGGAGATTGCGCAGCGCGAGCTTGAAAGCCGCGCAGCCGATCGCGCGTCTCGTGAGCGTATTCAGCTTGTGGATTTGGCGCAGAACCTTGCCGTGCATCCCTATAGCGCGGAGATCGTTGATCCGTTGATTCGTCCGACGATGGAAGACATCGCGCGGTCAGAGCAAGAAGCACAACCGGGCCTGATGCCGCCCGCAGGACCGGGAGGTCAGTGATGGTTGATAATCCACGTTATTATTTTTATCGCCCTGAAGTCACAAGCGAAATGTTGCGTATCTTGACGCCAACTCGCCCGGAGATGGTAGAGAGACCGCTTGACCCGGAAGAATTGGCAGCAGTTCAACGAGCCGAGATTGAAAGGCTTGTTGCGCAAGCGCGCAATCAGCAGCGTCTTCAGGAGATCCAGACGCGTCGTCCCGGGTTTCAGACTTTGATGGGATATGGTGCTCGTCAAGTTAATCCGATTTCACGGGCTCGCGCTTCTGAAGCCGCAATGGGAGAGGCGGAAAGACGTTTAGAGCATCCGCTTTATCAGCGTTATATTGAAGATCAGATTGGCCGGGCCGCTAACGTACAAGAGCCGCCGGCAATAGATATTGCCCGGTTAATAATGGGCAATAATGCCCCCGCGCAAGCCGCTCCTGCTTCTGCCCCGTCGGTTGTTCCACCCGCTGCGGCAGCGCCGGTTCAAACATCTGCGCAAGGCGAAGGTCCGATTGGTGAGCCTGTAGGCGGCTACGACCGCATGCGGGAAGTACCTCCTGTGGGGCAGCCGGTGGGCGGGTATGATCGCATGCCTGCGCCTTCCCCCGCCGCTCGCGCCGTTCAGGTTGCGCGTCAGGCTGCCGGCGTGCCGCTACCTCCTCAGCGCCCGGATAGCCTTGCACCGCAGCCGCCAGCTGCAGAAGCAACAATGGCCGCGCGCACAAATGCAGTGCGGGACGCTTGGACCCGTTACAACGAAACAGGCAGTGCAGCGGATTTTGTTCGTGCTAGTGCCTTGATGCAGGCCAACATGCCTGAGCGTCAGCAAGAGGCTGATGGCGGCACGATCAAGGCCAAGGGTGCGCCGAAGCCGGACCCCGTCCATAAGGCGCTTGAGATCATCCACCACCTTCTCGTTCACGGACGCTGATATGGATTACACCGTTCGCCTTGCCAAACAGGTCATGCAGTCAGTGCGTCCTCGCAGGGCGGAGGGTGGAAAGACCGCGCCGCTGTATGACGCGATGGATGAATGGCGCAAACTTGCCGGCCAAGTGTACGGGATGCACCAGCAGCATATGGCCAAGGGTGGTCGGGCAAAACCGGCTCAGGATAACCCGCAGCCATCAATGGGACTTGAGCTGGAAGACCATCCGGCTTGGATTCCGCAGCGCCTGCTGGCTGAGAAGGCCGGGCGCAAGCGCGATCCGAACGACCGGCCCAAGGTCGACATGGAGACGCTGCGCAGTACGCCTAAGCTCTATTCGAAGCAGGCCGACGTGCTCCGTACCTACAAGAACATGCCAGAAAGCATGGTTGGCGCAAGTGATGATGAAGTAATGGAACACTTCATCAATCATGTAAAAGACAACCTGTTGACACTGCACGACGCAGTTCCGGAACACATTCGGGATCGCAGCAAGCTCTGGTACGACGGCGGTCGCAGAATTTCCGATGATTGGTCGCAGAAGTACGGCGTACCGAATTACTCGGTGGCCGGTGCGATTGCCGCTTTGTCGCCGCAGACGGATTGGTACGCGAACGTTTCGCGCGCCGAGCGCGTGCTTGACGCTCTGCGCGGCAATGGCCAGTTGGCGATCAAGCCGCACGGGCATGAGGACTTCTACAATCAGTTCAAGTTCAGCCCGGAGATGGACGCGCGCTTTAACAGCGTGAACGATAAGGGTGTTCCCTATTCGCTGAACAAAGATGTCTACAAGCCTGTCTATGCGATGCTTTCTGGCAAGTCTCTTGGCGATCTCGACAAACTGCCCCTGCCGCCGAAAGAGAAGGCTGTGGCCAAGGCGATGTGGATCCGCCTGTATGACGAGGCGCACAATTCTCCAGCGCACAAGATAATCACGCCCGAAGGCGACTTCGCTGACAACGTGAAGACCAACAGCGGGACGGATAAAGGCGCTGGCTGGGGTTCCTTGGTTGAGATTGCCAAGGCTATCCGCTCGGTCGAGGCGCAGGATCCATCTGAGTTGTCACAACTCATGGGCGAGAAGCACAAGGTCCGCAACTTCTATAACAATATTATCTCGCCCTATTCAAAGCACGGCGACGTTACGATGGATACGCATGCAGTGGCGGCAGGGCTGCTGCGCCCGTTGTCCGGGTCATCATTGGAAGTTGCGCACAATCTCGACACCAGCCCACCCAAGGGTACGCCCGGCGCGGGCGGCTCTGATGTGACCGGCATTCGCGGAACCTATCCGATCTTTGCCGAGGCTTATCGACGGGCAGCTCAGGAGCGCGGATTGCTGCCCCGGCAAATGCAGTCTATAACTTGGGAAGCTGTCAGGAGCCTGTTCCCTGATACGTTCAAGAGAGGCAAAAACGTCGATAGGGTCGATCAAATTTGGGATCAATATCGTGCAGGGAGAATTAATCGTGACCAAGCAGTCAAACAGACATTCGAAATCGCAGGAGCGAGCAATGGCCTCAGACCGCCATCATGGTACAGAGACGGATCCGCTGGTCAGCCTGATGCACCGTCTCAAGGTTCCGGTGAACCGGGAAACCTATCTGGAGCTGTCCCATATGGGGAACCCTCCGAAGGAATGGACCGCCGAGCACGAGGCGGATTTACCTCGTCATCTTCAAAAGCCGCACAAGAAGGAGGGCGGCGAGGTCAAGTAGCCTTCGGCTCGCATCCCGCTCACAAGGTCCCCGGCATTCACATCGTCACTTCGGAGGCAGGTGATCCGTTCTTCACGGGAGAACGGTGATGTCGCGTGAAGAGAACCTCAGATCCTTTATACGAGACAGTCATGCTGTTGATGAGGCGGGCGATCCTCTTCGCCTGTACCACGGCACCGCAGACGACTTTTCTGAGTTTCGACTTCACAGCGCCAACAAAAAAGACGCTGGCTGGTTAGGTCGCGGTTTCTATTTCACGAATAGCCCGTCTCTGGCAAACAGTTATTCAATGATCAAACCCGGCAAGTCCCCGAATGTCATGCCGGTTCATTTGGCGTTGAAGAACCCGTTTTATGCAACACCGGAGCACAAGACGGCCATAAAGAACGCCCTCATGGAAGACCCGTTCGCTGCTGATGACTTTAGAAATCGATTAATTGATGCAGGTTATGACGGAGTAGTTCTCGATTATGGAACAAAAGATAAAGTAAAAGAGTATGTTGCATTTCATCCTGAGCAAATCAAATCCGCCACCGGCAATCAAGGCACGTTTGATCCCAACAATCCTGAGATAACCAAAGCCGAAGGCGGCACGGTGGACGACGAAGATCAAGGCATTACGGCCTATCATGGGTCGCCTCATGAGTTTGATCAGTTCGACATTTCTAAGATCGGCACTGGCGAAGGTGCGCAATCTTATGGTCATGGGTTGTATTTCGCAGAGGCAGAGCCTGTCGCGTTAGGCTATCGAGACAAATTGTCGTCTGGTACATATAAGACATCAGCTGGAGAAATATTTGATCCCTACAATCTTGAACATATGAATCTTAGAAACGCCGCGTATAAAAACATTGATAATGCAATAGAGAGGGCGTCCGGCCTTCTGGAGTCCCAGCCTGAAAATGCTGACAAGATCAATCGTGATTTAGAAAAGCTGTATGCTGCAAAATCTGCACAAGCCGTTCCTCATAAAGGCCATATGTATGAAGTCAAAATAAATGCTCATCCAGATCATTTTATTGATTGGGACAAGCCTTTAAGAGATCAAAAAAATATATTGTCAAATGTTCTAAACAAGTTTGGCGGTGAAAGAGAAGTAAGAGATGCATATTCAAATTGGGACAAATTAAATTCTGACATGGTTGAGAACGGAAGAGTTATTGATTACGAACCGTCTCATCCGCTTTGGCAGGAATACGACAGACTTTCTAAGCCGAGCGAAGAACGAGCTAAAATAAAACTTGGTTATCTTTTAGAGAAACTAGATGACGAAGAGCGTAATCCAGAAAAATATCCACCCCACCGTCAATTGACGCAAAAGGGGGAGGACTTATGGCGCGCGGTTTCTCAAATCGACAAACAAAATGCCAAAGCCACTGATTTATTCAGAGAGTTGGGCATCCCCGGTATCAAATACCTCGACCAAGCCTCTCGCTCTGCTGGCGAAGGTTCCCGCAACTACGTCGTCTTCGATGATAAGCTTGTGACGACCAAACGCCGGTACGAGCGAGGCGGCGCGGTTTATGGTAATATGGACATGCATCCGGGCCACGGGATGTAATCACCCCCTTCATAAGTGGCAGCGGGGACGCCCGTTACAAGGAGCGCGCAATGAGTGAGATGGCAAAGGGCCTCAGGGCCAAAATGAGGGCGAAGGCAAAGGCCATGTCCTCGCAGAAGGACAGCAAGACGGACAGCAGCGACTGGTCGCCCGCCGAGCCGCTTAACGCCGACGTCCAGACGGGCATGCGCCCGGTCTCGCGCCGCACGTACAAGACGGGCGGCAAGGTCGAAGGCGAGGCCTGCGCGCCGCGCGCCGATCGCAAGCCGCGCAAGAAGGGCGGCAAGGTCGAGAGCGAGAAGGCCGAAGCGAAGGAATGGATGAACGCCAAGATCAATCGCAATGTGAAGGACGCCAACGAAGAGCGCGAGGGCATCAAGCATGTTGGTGGAATGAAAAAGGGCGGCGTTGCGAAGAAGGCCGATGGCGGCAAGGCTGACGACATGCCGATGACCCCGCCGCCCGCAGGCATGCGTACCGACAAGCCTGAAAACGTCTCTCGCCCGACCTACAGCAAGGAATCTGTTGACAAAGCGATTGCCAGTTCGCGCCAGAAGATTGGTGGTCGCGAAGGAAAGATGATCCACGCGCTTCTGAAAGGTCGCGCGGGTCGCAACAACGGCGGCTACTCGACCCAGAAGGACGCCAACGAAACGCCTTCTGCTGCGGATCAGGAGCGCATGCGCCGCGAGATGGAGCGTCAGCGCCAGCAGGCTCGCGAAGAGGGCGCAGGCGTCCGCAAGGCGGGCGGGCGTGCCAAGCGCAAAGACGGCGGCGAGGTCAACTACGGCCCGATGGAAATGCCCGCCGGCAAGAAGGGCGCGTCCGAGGCCGAGCAACGCCGCACCGAAAGATATCAGGAAAATCTTTCCAAGCCCTCGCGCGGCAAGGCCGATAATTATGCTGACGGCGGCTATCTGAAGTTCAAGGGTGATCCCGTCATTCCCGGCATGAAGGAAGGCGGCAAGACCAAGTGGATTCAGTCTGCCATCAAGAAGCCCGGCGCGCTTCGCAAGTCGCTTGGCGTCAAGGAAGGCCAGACGATCCCCGGCAAGAAGCTGGAAGCTGCGGCTGAGAAGGGCGGCAAGCTCGGTCAGCGCGCCCGTCTGGCTCAGACGCTGGGCCGCATGCAGCGCAAGGACGGCGGTCGCGCCAAGAAGCCCGGCACGAACGTCAACATTGTGATCCAGACCAAGCCCGCGTCCGCGATGGGCGGCATTCCCTCGGATATGGGTATGCCACCGATGCCGAAACCTCCGGGTGGCGTCCCTATTCCGATGCCGCCTCCCGGCATGGGCGCTTCCCCGATGGGCGGCATGCCTATGCCTCCACCCGCCCCTGCACTTGGTGGCGGGCTCCCCGGCGGCGTGCCTCCGATGGCGCGCAAGGACGGCGGTCGCATCACCAAGGTTGCCAAGTCCTATAAGGACATGGAGGCTGGTTCGGGCGGCGGCGAGGGTCGCCTGCAGAAGACCGACATCGCCAAGCTGGGCAAGGACGCGCCGTCCTACCGCAAGGGCGGCAAGGTCTACCGCTCCTACAAGGACATGGATGCTGGTGCCGGCTCCGGCGAGGGACGTCTTGAAAAGTCTGAAATCCAGAAGCGGGCACGCTGACGGCTGCGACCGGCGGTTTCTCCCGCCGCCGGTCGTTTACATTGGGAGAACAAGGAGGGGAACTTGTGCTGACTACGAGTATGGCCTTTAAGGCCGAACTCACGCGATTGCTGCAACAAGCGATTGCCGAGCAGGCGGATGTCATCTTGGCACCGCACACGATGGGTGACTTTGGAGCCTACAAACACCACATTGGAATAGTTGCGGGGCTGAGATCGGCTCTGGAGCTACTGGAAGAGGCAGAATCCATCATCAACAAACGCGAAAGGGGCGCGTGAATGTCCAATATAGCAATGCTGCATGAAAAGAATCCGAAGCAGGTGCTTCTGGATCAAGTCGGGGCGACTGTTGACCGCCTTAAAATCCTGAATACGCAAGTTTTGGTCGCCGTTTACATTCGTCCTGAGAAAACCAAGGGCGGAATTATTATGTCGAACCAAACGCGCGACGAAGATCGCCACCAGAGCAAGGTCGGGCTGATCCTTAAAAAAGGGCCATCCGCTTTTGTCGAAGACGGCGAGAAGAAATGGTTCGGCGACGTCACGTTCAATGAGCACGATTGGGTTGTTTTCCGTCCAAGCGACGGCTGGGCGATCACAATCAACGGGACTTTGTGCCGGATGATCGAAGATGTGTCTGTAAAGATGCAGATTTCTCATCCTGACGATGTTTATTGAGGGGTAATCCAATGGCAGGCGAAAAAGATCAGGTCGAAATCGAGATTGATGATCCGATTATCGACAAAACAGACGAAAAAGAAGTTCTTGTTATCGAAAATGAAGAAAAAAACGCAAACAACAAGAACATTGAGCCTGATGATGGCATCAGCGACCTCAAAAACAAGCTTTTGGAAGAACAAAGGCTGCGTTTTGAGGCTGAAAATCGCGCCAGAGAGGCTGTTCAGCGCCAATATCGGGCTCAGAACGAGACTGAAGAGGCCAATTTTGCCCTTGTAGAGGGCGCGATGCGCACGTTGTCGGAAGAAAACGAGCACATCAAGGCGCAATACAAGGAAGCACTGTCGATCGGCGACTATGACCGAGTGGCCGACCTTCAGGAAGCAATGGCGGAGAATAAGGTGCGCCTGTCCGAGCTTCGGAGAGGCCACGAATATATGAAATCGCAGCGCGAAAATACGCGCCGTGAGCCCCATCCGCCTCCGCAGCCGGCAGATCCTGTAGAAGCTCTTGCTTCTAATCTGTCTCCGCGTTCGGCTGACTGGATCAGGCGCAATCCTGATTATGCCAAGGACCAGCGGCTGTTCCAGAAGATGGTTGCCGCGCATCAAATGGTGACGGCTGACGGCATTCAGCCTGATACCGACGAGTATTTTGAGGCAATCGAAACCACTCTGAAGATGCGCAAGCAGCCTGATCGCGCGCAACAGAGGGCCGAGGAAGACGACGCAATGTCTGAGGCAGCAAAACCCGCCCAGAAGCGCGCAGCGCCTCCAGCGGCCCCCGTATCGCGTTCTGGAACGCCGGGCAATACCCGATCAAACGCTATACGGCTTACGAGGGCGGAGGTTGAGGCCGCCGCCGACATCGGGATGACCCCCGAGGAATATTACAAGAACAAGCAACTCCTTCAGCGTGAAGGCCGGATGTGAGGATAAGAGCATGAGCAACTTCAAAAACCAGATGAAGGCAGGACTTGACCCGGAAGCCGTTAGCAGGCCGCCCCCGAGGCCGGAGCTGCGTGACGACGATCCCCGCGCCCGTGCGGCTCGTCGTGCTGCGGAAATCCGCGAGCACGGCGGTAATCTGGACGAAATGGGTGACAAGTTCTGGATCGATCCCGCGATCGTGCCGGACGGCTGGACCTACGAGTGGAAGGTTCGCACGGTTCTCAATGCCGAGAATCCGGCACACCAGCTTGAACTGCAACGCAGGGGCTGGACGCCCGTTCCGGCAAACAGGCATCCCGAAAAGATGCCTGCCGGGTGGAAGGGCCAGACCATCGAGATGGACGGCATGATTATGATGGAGCGTCCGAAGGAGATCACGGACGACGCCATTGCTGACCGTCATCGTCGCGCGCGGATGCAGGTGCGGGCGAAGGAGGAGCAGCTTGCCGCTGCGCCGGCGGGCCAGTTCGAGCGTTCCAACAAGGACAATTCGCTTGTGAAGGTAAAAAGGAGTTACGAAGCAATGCCAATTCCAGAGAATTGATATTGCTACGAAAATCCGAAGACAAGGGCCGCCATTGTGCGGCCCTTTACATTTTCGATTATGATTGTATTATTATTGGTTGAGGCCACCCGGCGTGGTCTCTTACACCCTTCCCCGGCGTGAAGGGTCCAAACCAAAACCCGGTTCTTAATCGCCCCGGCGCGCGATGATGGACTAATCCTTGAAAGAGGAGGACTCCCGTCATGGCGAACACCAATGCGCCTTTCGGATTCCGTCAGTACAGTGGCAACGGCTCTGCTCCGACCTACGAGCAGGTCCGCATGCGTATTAAATCGGATTACACGACCGCCATCTTCTTTGGCGATGCCGTCATCCCCGTCAGCACCGGCTACATCCAGCAAGCCACGGCTTCGACCGTTCAGGTCGCGGGCATCTTCATGGGTTGCAAATATCTCTCGGTGTCGCAGAAGCGCACTGTGTGGTCGAATTATTGGCCCGGCAGCGACAACTCCGGTGACGTGGAAGCCTACGTCTGCAACGACCCGAACGCCAAGTTCATCGTTCAGGCCGGCGGCACTGCGGTTGGTATTGCGGCGATCAACGCCAACATCCAGCTCAATGTCGGCACGGGCAACACGGCCACGGGTATCTCTGGCATGTATGTCGAGACCCCGAACACGACGGACACCCTGCCCTTCCGCGTGGTGGATATCGTTACCGAACCCCCGGGCGCGAACGGCACGGACTACGCATCTGCGTATAACCATGTGATCGTCGCCTTCAACAACGTCTCCACCAAGCAGCTTACCGGCGTGTAAGAAGGAGTAACCAACAATGGCTGTCAATCTTTCGGCTATTAAAGACCTTCTTCTGCCCGGTCTGCGTGGCATTGAAGGCAAGTATGAGCAGATCCCGTCGCAGTACGACAAGATCTTCACGAAGCACAACTCGAAGATGGCCCTTGAGCGCACCGCTGAAATGCGCTTCCTTGGCTACGCGCAGCTTAAGACTGAAGGCGGCCAGACCGCTTTCGACAACGCTGCCGGCGAGCGTTATGTCTACAACCAAGAGCACAATGAAATTGGCCTTGGTTATGCCATCACGCGCAAGGCCATCGACGACAACCTTTACAAGACCCAGTTCGCTCCGTCGAACCTCGGCCTGATCGAATCCTTCGCCCAGACCAAGGAAATCTACGGTGCCAACGTCCTCAACACCGCCGACACGTACAGTGCAAATGTTGGCGGCGACGGCAAGGCCCTGTGCGCGACCGACCACCCGATTGATGGTGGCACGATCTCCAACAAGGCGACGGTTGAGCTGAACGAAGCGACGTTGCTCAGTTCGATGATTGCTATCCGTACGAACTTCAAGGACCAAGCCGGTCTGAAGATCTTCGCGCGTGGCCGTCGTCTCGTTGTGCCGCCGGCTCTGGAGCCTACCGCAATTCGTCTGACAAAGACGGAACTGCGCCCCGGCACGGCGGATAACGACATCAACGCGATCATGATGACTTCGGGCGGCCTGCCTGAAGGCTACATGGTCAACGATTATCTCACGGACACCAACAACTGGTTCCTGCTGACGAACATCGACGGCCTGTCTTACATGCAGAGAATTGCATTTGAAACAGACATGCAGGTCGATTTCGTTACTGACAATCTGCTTGTCAAGGGCTACGAGCGTTACTCGTTCGGATACTACAACTTCCGTTCGATCTATGGTTCGTTCCCGACCTGATCAGCAAAGGCGGGGAGCAACCCCCGCCTTTTTTCTAGGACAATTGATCACACTGACCGACCTAGCGGACGCTGCACAGACAGTGTGATTGCATCGTGCAGGAGGCCCTTATGGGTGCGACTACATTTACCGGCCCTATCAAGGCAGGTAACGTCCTTAATACAACCGGTAGTACTGCTGGTACGATTAAGAACGTCGGTTTTGTTGAAATGAGTCAACAGGCCGCAATTACCCAGTCTGCTACGGCGGCTGCTACGGCAATTGTGATTCCGGCAAACAGCACTATTGTTGAAATCACTCTTTTCGTCACGACTGTGTGGTCAAGTGCAACGACGACTTACACGGTTAGTGTTGGAACGTCTGCGACTGCTACTGAGTTAGTTGCGGCCACAAACGCCAATGCTATTGGTATTCTGGCCCTTACGCCCGGTACTGATGCTACGAAGACTGGACTTTGGGTCAATGTCGGCACCAGCGACGTCATCATCTACGTCATCTCTGGAGCCCCCAGCGCAACCCCCGGAGCGGGAACTCTTGTGGTCCGCTACATTCAGGCTGCCAACGCCTAATTTCGAGCTACAGGAGGCTCTCATGGGTGCATACGAAGGTAAGGCTTCCACGTTCAAGGAAGCAAAAGAAAAGACCAATGGCTTCAAGAAAGGCGGCAAGGCTGACAAAAAGGTCATGTCCGAAGCTGCTGAGGGCATGCGTCCTCGTCGCGCGACTGGCGGCGGCGTGATGTCATCTGCTGCCAGCGGCACGCCGCGCGGCAAAGCCTCTCACTACTGATCCCGGCCCCTTCCCGCAGGATTAGTAATGAGCTACGGGGGGCTAATGCCCCCCGTATTGCGATGGGGACGAGGATGGCAAAGACACCCGCATGGCAGCGCGCTGCCGGCAAAAACCCTGAAGGCGGTCTCAACGAGGCCGGGCGTCGCTCTGCGAAGGCGCAGGGCATGAACTTGAAGCGGCCACAGCCTGAAGGCGGTCCTCGTAAAGATAGCTTTTGCGCCAGAATGACAGGCATGAAGCGAAAGTTAACTGGTTCTGCGAAGGCAGCAGATCCAAACAGCCGAATCAATAAGGCGCTCAGAAAGTGGGACTGCTAATATGGCTGAGAAACCGTTCTGGAAGAAGGACGCTCCGAAAGATGCGAAGGAGCGCAACATGAGCCGTCAACAAGTGCGCGAAGCAAAGGCTCGCGCTCGTTCCGCTGGAAGACCTTGGCCAAATCTGATAGATAATGTAACGGCCCTGCGGGTGGGAAAGAAAGGCAAGTAAGATGCAAACAAAAACGGTTAGCGTCGGCCCCGTCACAGCCGCAGTCACCAATCAGGTGTGTGCATCACAGACGCCAAATGCCGGTCAAATTATCATCAATGGCGCGGGCGCGACTTTCAGTATTAATAACATTGCCGCAGCGCAAGACCCTGCGGGCGCAGGGGATCTCACGCTCGCATCTGCGTGGATTTCTTTTTCACTGCCGCGATATGTTTACATCACCAGCGCAGCGAATGACACTGCGATCACTTTTACGGTCTATGGTTGGGATGAAAACAATTCTCCAATTGTTGAAGCAATCACTGGCGGCAATACTAAAGCGGTATCAAGTACCAAAAAATTCTTGGTTGTGACGCGCGTTGCCGTGAGCGGAAATTCTGGCTCGGTTCAGGTCGGCTCGTTTGAAGGTGCGACGTTCACCGGCTCGACAGCGCGTCAAGTGACCATTGTTGCTGCTGGCAATGAAAGTTCGAATACTTTTGTTGTGACGGGCACAAACGTCAACGGAGCCCCTGTTTCTGAAACTGTAACGGGTCCGAACGCGACGACGGCAACGACCGTGTCCTACTTCAAGACGGTAACAAGCGTTACGATCTCTGGCAATGCGGCTGGCTCGCTGACTGTTGGCATGACCAACACAGCCACATCGCCGTGGGTTCGGTTTGATGACTTTGCGCCATCGAACATATCGCTCCAGTGCGATGTTACAGGCTCTGCGACTTACACGGTTCAAAGCACGCTTGACGATCCAAACGATCCGTTTAGCCCTTCTTCAATCTCGGCAATGAACTGGGTTAATAGCTCTGACCCTAATGTCATCGCGGCGACAACGACGCAGCAATCGAATTTCCTGTTTGCGCCGCGTTATGCTCGTGTAATTCTAACTACGACCAGTACGGGTTCTGTCAGTGGCATGTTCCTCCAGAGTTCAAATGGGCCGATCTGATGCCGGGGTTATCTATAGGCAGTGGATTAAGCGCAGGAAATGGGCTCAGTTCTGCGCAGGGGCTGTCTCGTGGGGGCGGTCTGTCTTTCCCCGGATTTACATCGTTGAGCCTAAATTTTACTACGCCGCCTCTTGCGTCATTTTTAACGCCTGTAGCGACGAGCTTGGGCACTCTGTATGATAGTTCAGGCTACATCACCTATAGACCAAATAATCTGCTGCTGAACTCCGCGACTCTTTCAACGCAAAATGTGACGACTACGGCAGCATCTCCATATATTCTTTCTTTCAAAGGAACGGGCACAGTAACATTGTCTGGCACATCGACGGCTGGGCCATTGATTGGCACAGGCGGGAGTGATCGTGTTTTCTTGAAATTCTCACCTACTGCCGGAACGCTCACGCTCACTGTTTCTGGAACTGTAACTGAAGCGCAGCTTGAAGCTGTAACCTACGAGACTGAACCACGCACCTACAACGCAACGACCGGGAGCGCCTATTACGGCCCGCGCTACGACTACAATCCGGCACATGGGCAATCAGGAGCGTTGCTGCTTCAAGAACTTTCGCGCACCAACCAGATTTCATATTCAACTAACTTGAGCAATGCTGCCTATGCAAAGACCAACACAACTGCAACACTCTCGGCGGTTCTTGGTCCAGACAACTATACTGCGTCATATTACATCACAGCAACTGCTGCAAATGGCAATGTCAAATATAGTGCTGGAACCAGTACCGTTACGGCGCGCTGTGCTTCGGTGTTTCTGCGCCGCAAGACCGGTACAGGAGTTATTACTTTTGGCGCTGGAACGTCTCTTGTCACGGCGACAGACGTGCCGTCTTTCGGTTGGACGCGCTATCAGGTCAACCTACTTGGGCAAAGCGGAACTTATTCTGTTACTACCAATGTTGTCACCGTCACTTTAACCAATCACGGATTTCAAACCAACGACTCATTGCGCGTTGACTATACATCCGGCACGGCGGCTGACACAAATATCAGTACAATTACTGTTGTTGATGCTAATACATTCACATATTCCCAGACTACGGCGAACACCTCTGGTAATGTTACGGTATATCCTGCGTCCGTGCGTCTGAACCTCGCAACGAATACAGATGAAGTTTATTCGTTTGGGTGGCATTTCGAGCTTGGTTATGGAGCCACGTCATACATTCCAACAAATGGAGCGGTTATTACAAGAACCGTTGAGTATATAAAAGCTGATGGCACAGACTTCACCAACAACTTCAGCATCAACAACGGTGCTTATTTGATTGATTTTGTGTGTGCGGCTGACACGATTCCGTCAACTGGCGTTGGTGCCGGAGCAACATTTTTAACGGTAGGAAATATTGCTGGGTCTACTACTACCTTATCTACCTTTCTGAATCTTTCTGACGATTCTATACGCCTATCTTCGACAGGAGGAGCAACTATAGTTTCTTCCAAGCCGTCATTTTCTTTTGGCGAACGCGTAAAGATTGGTGCCTCTTTTAATCGCGCCACTCAGCCTTTTACGCTTGCATATAAGGATGGAGTAAACAGCAGTACGAACGCATCGTTCCCGACGCCAGATCGACTTGTCTTAAATAGTTCTATAACTTTTACCAATAATTCCGCAATATGGCTCAAACGTCTAAATTATTATAATTCATACAAAACAGGCGCAGAAATGTTGGCGCTCATGGCGGGGATGTGACATGACTGATTTTGTTTTGAGAGCCGCTGATGAGGCCGATATGCGGGCTGCTTATTCGCAGGCTGGTATTCTTGACGCTGATGGCCAACTCATTGAAGGTGGTGAGTATTGGGCGGTCGCTGACGTAGGCCAGATTGATAATATGTTAGGATACTGGTGTGTTCTTCGGTGGAACATTGACCAGCTGCCGCCCATCAAACCTAACGATATCGAAATTGTCTGGCAGACTGGCGACAAACAACAATACCCGGCTGGCGTGCCGATGATGGCATGAAAGAGAGGATCGTGTGGCTACGACCGGCACATACACATTCAATCCCTCGCTTGGCGAATTGACGCTTTATGCGTACAACTTGATTGGTGTTCGCAACACGGCACTGCTTCAGGAGCATCTTGAAGCAGCGCGCATGGCTGCGAACTTGCTTTGCTCGAATTGGAGCAACAGGGGCGTCAATCTATGGGCTGTGGATCTTGTAACTGTCCCCCTCGTGGCCGGGCAATCGACCTATTCGGTTGACGCCAACACTGTCATGATCCTCGACGCTTACATGACCATTGACGATGGTGTTTCTGATCCCATCGACCGGATCATTCTGCCGGTCAGCAGATCTGAATACGCCTCCTACCCGAACAAAGAGCAAGAAGGCTTCACGACGGTTTTCTGGTTTGACCGCCTGATTGCGCCGACCGTGACACTGTGGCCCGTGCCAGACGGCACGTCGGCCCAGTACCTAAAGTACTACCGAGTTCGCCGCATACAGGACAGCGACCTGCAGAACGCCGCGCAGGTTGAGGTTCCGTTCCTTTGGCTGGATGCTTTTGCCTATGGTTTGGCGGCGCGTCTGGCCGTGATCTGGGCACCCGAAAAGACCGCCATGTTGAAGCCCCTTGCCGATGAATCCTACGCGGTCGCTGCAGAGCAGAACACCGAGTATGCGCAAGTGTACATCTCGCCCAGCCTCTCCGGTTACTGGAGGGCCTGATGGTGTACGCATCTCGTGCTGGTCGCGCAAGAACAAGCCCCTCCTCACCGAGGGCGCATGCCATCTGCGACCGCTGCGGTTTTCGCTACAATCATTATATGCTCAAATGGCAATTCGACTGGGCCGGCGCGTCGCTGATCAATAAACGCATTCTTGTATGCGACCGCTGCTATGACGAGCCACAGGAACAATTGCGCACGATCGCCATACCAGCCGATCCCGTCCCGATCATGAACCCGCGCACGCAGGATTTCGTCACGGCTGAGACGGATTATCGCGTTACGTCCGGGCAGAATACGATCAACCCGCAGACTGGCATACCCGTGCCGGGCGGGGATGTGCGCATTACGCAGGACAACAACAATCGAGTCACGCAGCAGACGGGCGAGCCGCCGGGTGGCCTTAACGAAGAGCCGGGCACTGACCCGAAGGTTCCGAACGATGCTGGTGGCAACGACCCCGGCTTGCCCTACAACAACGTCAATGTTCCAAAAACGGGACCACTCACATGAGTTCGATACAGATCCCCAACTTGCCCGCCGCTATTGCTTTGAATGGAACTGAGCAAGTCGAAGTTGTTCAGGCTGGCGTGTCTGTGCGCACAACTACAAGTCAAATTGCCAATCTTGCAATTTCCACGTCATTTTATGGATCGTTCTACGATACGACGACACAGACAAATGGCGGCGCGACTGTCGCCAACGCCATGACCTTTAATTCGACCGACCTGACGAATGGCGTCACAGTTGAGGCCTTGGGGAAGGTTCGCATTGCCAATGCTGGGATTTACAATATCCAGTTCTCCGCCCAGTTCGACAAGACAGACAGCGGCGATGACGACGCTGAAGTGTGGCTGTCTGTGAATGGAAACAATGTTGCAAACACTGCGACAATCCTGACTGTTCACGCTAACAATGGGCGCGCTGTTGCCGCGTGGAACTTTTTTTATAACTTCTCAGCGAACGACTACTTCCAGCTCTTCTGGCATTCAACAGACACGGACATGAGACTGCTTGCGAGGGCGGCGCAAGTCACCCCAGATAGGCCAGAAATCCCTTCGGTCATCCTGACCGTCAACAGCATCTGAGTAGGGATGATGAAAATGGAATTGCAGAACCTGATTAACATCCTCGCAGGCATTCTGCTGACCGGAATTGGATGGGCTGCTCGTGAGCTTTGGAGCGCGGTTAAGTCTCTTCGGGAAGACGTGAAGCGCATCGAAGTCGCCCTACCCACCAGCTATGTGCAAAAGAATGAGTTTTCAGACGGATTGAAGGAGATCAAGGAAATCTGCCGCCAGATATTTGAGAAGTTGGATCATAAGCAGGACAAGAACTGATGGCTAATGACAAGGTCGCCATTTGGAACCAGACGGTCAAGCTGGGGCGTTCTCCGGCTGATGGTGAGCTTTTGATTGGCAATGGCGCAGATTTCAATCTTGCGGCACTGACAGCTGGCACCGGAATCTCCGTCACAAATTCTGCGGGCGGAATAACGATTGCGTACACTGGCGCAGGCGGAACAGTCACAAGCATTGACGTAAGCGGCGGGACGACTGGCCTGACGTTCTCCGGCGGACCGATAACGACTTCCGGCACAATAACAATGGCCGGAACGCTCGGGGTTGCGAATGGCGGAACTGGCCAAACGTCTTATACAGACGGACAACTGCTAATTGGCAATTCATCCGGCAATACGCTGGCGAAAGCGACATTGACAGCCGGCAGCGGCATCACAATCACGAATGGCGGGGGCTCAATCACCATTGCAGCGACGAGCAGCTGGACCCTTATAAAGCGGACCTCCGACCAGACAGTCTCTTCATCGACGACATATGTTAATGATGACACCCTGCAATTCGGGGTCACAGCAGGAAAAAAATACTCGTTTCGAGGGGCAGTGGTCGTTAATGCTGGCGCTGGCGGTTTCAAAATGGCAATCAACGGGCCGGCGCTCTCGACAGGTGAGGTGCGGGTCTCATCATCATCAACAGCGCAAGTTGCTTATGACACAACATTCGTGTCGAATGGCGGCGGCTCCGGGAATTATGTATTCCCTGTTTGGGGATATTTCGATTGCGCGACAAATGGGACGTTGGCCTTGAGAGTGGCCCAATTTTCGGCGTCTGGAAGCACGATCTTCGAAACTGGTTCTTGGCTTGAGTATATGGAGATATAAGGAGAAATTCTCTTGGCATACACGGTCGTAAATCACATTCTGCACAAAGACGGAAAACCTGTCGAGCAACGCGCAACCCCGAACAAGGGCGGTGCGATAAATCCTTCCATCCTTGTCATGCATTTCACTGGCGCGGACAACGCCGCTGGGTCCGTAAACTGGCTCTGCGATTCGCAATCCAGAGTCTCAGCCCATCTGGTCCTCGATCAGAAGGGCAATGTCACCCAACTTGCGCCGTTCAACCGGGTATGTTGGCACGCCGGCAAGTCAAGTTGGGGCAAGGTCACCGCCATCAACTCAAACTCGATTGGTATTGAAATGGCGAACTGCGGGCCGCTCAAGAAGATGGCGGACGGCACCTACCGCGCAGAACTGGCAAAAAAGACTTTCCAGCCTTCTGAGGTCGTTGTTGCGGCGCACAAGAACAATCCAAAGGTAGTCTTGGGCTGGGACGATTACCCTGCTGCGCAGGTGCAAGCCAGCATCGAGATTATGGCGGCAATTGTCGCTCAGTATGGTATTAAGGAAAACAATGTTGTCGGGCATGACGACATTGCGCCCGGTCGGAAAGTGGACCCCGGCCCTGCGTATCCAATGGCGCGGGTGAAGAGCGCCGCGTTTGGCAGGAAGTAGGAGGTAGAAATGACTTCTGATCAAGTTGGCGGCATTGTCCGCGCTGTTCTTTCCGTCGCTCTTGGATACGCGGCAGGCAAAGGGCTCATTGCTTCTGGCGCTGTCGCCGATCTCACGGCTGCTGTCTCGGCAGCTGTTATCGCGGGATGGTCCGCCTATACGAATCGCCCTGCAAAATGATTGAGATCCTTGTCTGGGGCTCTTTAATTCTTCTTTGCGGCTTCATGATCTGGGCCATCGCGAAGATGGCCGAGGCTACGGGGGAGGCCCGCGCCTTGCGCGAGAAGGCCGAAAAGGAGGCAAAGGATGCCAAAGCGGCTGGCACTGTTATGGCTGAAAATCGCCCTCCCGGCGACACTGCTGGCAGGCTGCAACGCGGCGACTTCTAGCGGCTGCGTGCCGCTAGTAACCTATTCCAAGGCGTTTCAGGCTCAGGCGGCAAAAGAGTTCGCGGCGGCTGGTCCAAACGTCCAGCAGCTCGTCACTGACTACGGGAAGACGAGAGACGCCATTCGCGCCATCTGCCAGTAGGTTTTCGGCGCGATAACTGCTAAAATAGGCGTTCAGGAGCGCGGAAATGACGACGGGCCTCTCATACGCTGGAACAGTCGCTGGCACGACCAGCTACATTACTCAGATCGCGACGATGGCCGTCGTCGAGGAGACCAATGCGGAATTTTTGAAAATCCTACCGCAGATGATCACATACGCCGAAAATCGGATGTATCGTGACATTGATTTCATGTTTACTTCGACGTCTCTACACGGCGTCAGCTTTGTCCTGACGCCGGGCAACAGAAACTTGTCATTCGACATAAATCTATCTCTAAATACTGACGCGCAGTCCGGCACTTTTGTCGTAAGCGAGCAGATCAATCTGTTAACTGACGCAAATGGCAACGCCTCCGCGACGACAAATCCTGACGCTTGTCTCCGCGTTCCGCTCGTTCCTACGACGAAAGAGTTCCTTGACGCAGTTTATGGATCATCTTTGAGCGCAAATCTTGGCAAACCAAAATATTTTGTCCCATTCAATGAGACATTGTTCTTTGTTGGTCCGGTACCGGATCAAGCCTATCCTGTTGAGGTTGTTGGCACCTACCGTCCCAATAGTCTCTCGGGAACAAATACCACAACTTTCATCAGCCAATACTTACCAGATCTCTTCATCATGGCTTCAATGATTTATATTTCAGCGTATCAACGGAATTTTGGCAGGGCAAATGATGACCCTCAAATGGCCGTGACTTACGAAAGCCAATATCAGGCACTGCTAAAAGGCGCGATGGTTGAAGAGGCCCGTAAAAAGTTTGAAGCGTCGGGTTGGTCTTCTCAATCTCCCACCCCCGTCGCAACGCCTACGAGGTAATAAAAAATGCCTCACGCGGCTTTGAAACTTGTTCCCGGCGTCGATCAGAACCGCACATTGGCGCTCAATGAAGCCGCGTTGTCGGAATCAAATCTGATCCGTTTTGTTCCTGATCGCCAAGGCATCGGGCTCCCACAAAAGTTGGGAGGCTGGCAAAAATTCTTTAGCAACAGCGTCGGCTCCATCATTCGCGCCTTGTGGGCGTGGGAAGATACGAGCGGGCGTTCTTGGCTTGGCGTTGGTGCAGAATCATCTCTGAGCGTTATCTATAACAATGCCCAGAGCATCATTACGCCGCAGACGACAACGGATAATAAAGCGGTCAATGTTTCGACAACCTCTGGCAGCTCAACTGTCACTATCACGGCGAATGGAAGTTCTCTTGATGCTTACGATGTTGTTGATATTCGAACACAGATTTCTGTTGGTGGGTTAATCTTATTTGGTAAATATCCAGCTATTGCTGTCTCTGCAAATCAGTTTCAAATCAATGCTATTGATGTTTTTGGTAATCTTAAATATGCCACTTCCACAGTTGCATCTGGCGGCGCAGTGCCATCATTTTCTGTGACGTCCGGCAGCGCATCCGTTCAAGTCACTTTGAACAATCATGGGTTTCTTGCAGGAGACACATTCCCCGTTCTTGTATCTACGACGGTTGGCGGGATTGTCTTTTCTGGCAATTACACGGTCCTTTCTTCGCCTGCGCCTACGACCAACACTTTCTACATCACGGGCGCAAATGCTGCGACGTCTACTACGTCCGCTAATATGAATAGCGGCAATGCACAATACATTTACTACAATGGCATCGGTCCTGTCGCGCCAAACGCGGGTTATGGTGTCGGTGGTTATGGAACGGGCGGATACGGTTCAGGCATTGTTGCTCCGGCAGGAACCGGCACACCGATCACGGCCACCGACTGGACGCTCGATAATTGGGGCGAAATCTTCGTCGCGTGTCCGTTAAATGGACCTATCTACATTTGGTCGCCTTCGAACAATACACCTGTCGCGACAATCATAGCTAATGCTCCTGTTGCAAATAGCGGCATGGTTGTCGCCATGCCTCAACGTCAAATCATTGCGTGGGGATCGACATTCAATGGCGTACAGGATGCCCTTCTATTGCGTTGGTGCGACGTCGATAATTATGACGTATGGGCTCCGCAAGTCACCAATCAGGCGGGTTCGTTCCGCATTCCAAAGGGATCGAAGGTTGTCCAGTGTATCCAAGGGCCGCAACAGACGCTGGTTTGGACGGACTTGGGCGTTTGGGCGATGCAATATGTCGGGCCTCCCTATGTCTATCAAATCAACGAGCTTGGTACGGGCTGCGGCCTGATCGGTCGCAGGGCTGCCGCCTCAATGGGTGGCATCGTTTACTGGATGGGGCAGAGCCAATTCTTCAAATTATCCGGCAACGGCGTCGAGCCAATACGCTGCCCGATATGGGATGTCATCTTTCAAGACTTGGACACTGATAACCTCGACAAGATTCGCGTTGCGCCAAACTCACGTTTTGGCGAAATATCTTGGTATTATCCAACCAACAGCAACGGCGGCGAAGTCAGCCATTACGTCAAATATAACATTTTGCTAGACCAGTGGGATTTTGGCACTCTTGCACGCACGGCGTGGATCAATGAGAGCGTGCTGGGTCCGCCGATTGGCGCTGCACCAAACTATTACATCTACCAGCATGAAACGACTCCAGACGCCGATGGTATGGCTATGAATAGCTATTTCCAAACCGGCTACTTCGCGATGACAGAGGCCGATGTCAAAATCTTCGTTGACCAGATATGGCCAGACATGAAATGGGGCTATTACGGCAGCGCACAGAATGCGCAGGTAAAAATTACTTTCTATGTCGCCGATTATCCCGGCCAAACGCCTTTGACTTACGGCCCCTACACGATGACACAGGCGTCGACGTATATTACGCCAAGGTTCAGGGGACGTCTGACATCGATCAAAGTTGAGAGCGATGATATTGGCTCTTGGTGGCGTATTGGAAACATTCGCTACCGCCTGCAGCAGGATGGGAAATACTGATGCCAGCAAGCCTTGACGATATTTTAACAACGCAAAAGAACGGCGTCATTGCGCTGAACGCAATTCAGCAGTCTCTGGCGTCTGAAGTTGCGACTGTCACAACGGCAGTTGCGACGGCTTCGACGTTTGTTGTCGCGGGCAAAGGTCGTCTTTTGCGCTTCAGTGTAACAGTTGCTGGAACGACTGTTGGCTTCGTCTATAACAGCGCAACGCCAACAGGTGGCGCGTCGTCAAATGCACTGGTGGCATGCCCGAACACGATCGGCGTCTATGAATCCAATGTGGTTTTCGATGCCGGTCTCGTGATTGCGCCCGGCACTGGGCAATCCATCAACATCACTTATCTCTTGGGGTGATCCATGCCGCTCGCAAAAGGTAAATCCCAGAAAACAATCAGCTCCAACATTTCGGAGTTGATGCACACGGGTAAATATCCGCAAAAACAGGCGATCGCAATCGCGCTTTCGACAGCGCGCAAAGGCAGAGCGGCTGGTGGTTCGCCTCCCATGACGCCAAAGACTTCCGCGCCAAAGACGGAAGCTATTCACACTGGTCCTATTCACAGTCCGGTGGCAGGCAGGACCGACCACCTCAACATGCACGTCCCCAGTGGGGCGTATGTGATCCCGGCAGACATCGTGTCTGCGCTTGGCGAAGGTAACACGATGGCAGGCTTTCGGGCTGTCAAAATGATGTTCAATAAGGCGCAGGGGTATGCCGCCGGCGGAGAGGCCGAGACGGGCGAGCCGGTGCCGATTATCGCTGCGGGCGGCGAATATGTGTTGTCACCGCAGGAAGTAGCTTGGGCGGGTGGCGGCGACATGGATACCGGACACCGTGCTCTTGACGCTTGGGTGAAGGAAACGCGGGCAGAGCTGATCAGCACGCTGAAGAAACTTCCGGGGCCGCGCAAAGACTGACAAATACGAAAGGGGTATCAATGTCAGAACATGAACTGAAAGTATGGGTAGGGCAGCCGAAAGACGTCGACGACATCATGGAACTGGCTACAGCGGCCTGCAAAGAAAATGGCTTTGTGACGCCAAACCCGATGAGGCTTTTGACTGAGATTTGGCCAGCGTTAAACAGAGACAAGGGCATTGTCGGCATTGTCGGTGTGCCCGGCGATAAACCTCATGGTGCCATTCTTTTGCGGATCGGCCAATTGTGGTACAGTGACGAGCCTATTCTTGAAGAAAAGGCTGTTTTCATTAGCCCGGCCTACCGCGCAGCCAAAGGGGGGCGAGCGCGTAAGCTATGCGAGTTCAGCAAGAAGGTTGCCGATGAACTTGGCATGCCCCTTACCATCGGAATCCTGTCCAATCACCGGACAGAAGGAAAAGTCCGCATGTACAGGCGGATCTTTGGTCAGCCGGCGGGCGCGTATTTTCTTTATGGTTCACAGACTGGCGCTTGGAAACAGGCTGCGGAGTAACTGACTATGGGCGGAAAGACAGCCACAACTACGCAATCGGTTCAGATTCCGCCCGAAGTATTGGCGCGATACAACGCGGTCAATGCGCGCGCCGAGCGCGTCGCTGAACAACCATTCCAGCAATACGGCGGCCAGTTTGTTGCGCCACTGACTGGGACGCAGCAGGCGGGCATTGGCGCAACATATCAGGCCGCAGGGGCGGCACAACCCTATTATGGTGCAGCGGCGGCACTAACGGCTGCGGGAGCTGGCCCCGTGACACCGGGAGAGCTTGAAACCCAGCGTTACATGAACCCGTTTACGCAGAACGTCGTCGAAGCGACACGCCGGGGGCTCGAACAGCAGCAAGGCATGCAGCTCGCCGAGCAACAGGCTGCGGCGATCAGGGGCGGAGCTTTTGGTGGCGATCGTGCCGGTATTCAGAGAGCCGTGCTTCAGGGCCAGCAGGGACTCGCCACGGCGCAAGCCGTCTCGCCGCTGTATCAGCAGGCGTATCAGCAAGCGCAGCAAACGGCGGCGCAGCAGCAGGGAGTTGGCCTACAGGCGCAGCAGGCGAACGCGCAACGCGCGCTGGCGGCTGGTGCTCAGTTTGGACAGTTGGGGTCAGGCGCGCAGCAAGCGGGCCTCGCAGGCGCACAGGCGCTCATGGGTGCCGGTACGCTCGAGCAGCAGACGCAGCAGGCCGATCTCACGGCGCGCTATCAGCAGTTCTTGCAAGAGCGCGGGTATCCCTTCCAAGTCGCCCAGTTCCTCGCAAACATTGCGATGGGCACCGGCGCGCTGTCGGGATCCACAACGACTACGACGCAGCCGGCACCGTTCTTCTCCGACGAACGCGAGAAGACCAACATCAAGCCCCTCGGCAAGGGGCTTTATGCCTACGATTACATTGACGACGTGGAGCGAGCCCGCGAGACTGGCGAGCCAATGCCGCCCAAGCGCGTCGGCCCGATGGCGCAGGATATTGAGAAAAAGCGTCCGGGCCTCGTGATCGACGTCAACGACTACAAGGTCGTCAATCCGTCTCGAGACAGCATGGGAGGTGCGGTCATGGAGCCCGGCGCTTATGATCGCGGCGGCTACGCTCCGGGCGGCCTTGTGGGCGCGGAAGACCTTCGCTCCATACTTGCAGCGCAACAGCAGTTCCTTGGCCCCTACGCGGGGCAGGGTGGTCCCTATGGCGGTCAGCAGCAAGGCAAGCCCGGTTTTGTGCCGCAAGCGTCCTTGCCTGTTCCCAAACTGATAACAGCGGGTCCAGTCCCGCAGCAGCGTCAGTCTGACTTGATGCAGATTGCCGGCGGTCTTCAACAAGCGCAGGGCCTTGGTGAAAGCCTGCTTGGCGACAAGGGGCTGTTCGGGAAAGAGGGTCTTGGCAGCAAAGCCATGACTGGTCTGGGCAAGATACGCGACATTGCAAGTCCTCCCCCTGCTGCGCCTTCAACCTCCAGTTCGACGGGAACAGATGCATCTGCGCCCGCAACCGACGAAGAGCGTCGCGCTGCGGGGCAAGCCTACGGCGGTCTTGTTCCTCACGGCTATGCCTCTGGCGGTATGCCTTATGGCGGCGATCCGACGCTTCAGGGTGTGATTGAAGAAGGTAAGGATGAGATCCAGCAGCTTCCGAAGCCGGGGCAGGCACCGGGCGCGCCTAAGGGTCTTGGATCGGAACTTATGGATGCTGCAAAGCTCGGCACCAGCCTTTATGGCTTGGGCAGTGCGGCAACATCCGCAGCCGCTGCTGCTCCTGAAGCACTGTCCGCGCTCATGGCCTTTCTGCCGTTCTCTGATCGTCGCCTCAAGGACAACATCGCGCCGGTCGGCGAGACCTACGATGGGCAGCAAATCTATCGTTACGACATGGGTGACGGACGTACCCAGCTCGGCCTGATGGCGCAAGAGGTTGCGCAGCGCAAGCCCGACGCCGTTGGCAGCCGCAATGGCTTCCTGACGCTTGATTACGACCGCGCGACCGAAGACGCCGTGCCGCGCGCCTACGGCGGGCTGGTGCCTCGTTCTGGGTATCAGGGGGGTGGTAATCCAGAAGATGGTGGAGAGGGTACTGGTTACAGTACTGACTTGCTCCCCGCTGCGATCAGGAGGACTGCCAGTGAATATGGTCTCAATCCCCTCGATCTTGCGACAGCCATTTCTTATGAAACGGGCGGGACGTTTGACCCTTGGCAGCGGGGGCTGACGACGCGCCACGGGCAGCATCGAGGTCTGATCCAATGGGGAGAGCCCCAACGGCAACAATACGGTATCACCGAAGACATGCCTGTGGGTCAACAGATGCAGGCTGTCGGTCAATATCTACGAGACCGAGGTGTAAGACCCGGTATGGGTCTACCGGAAATTTATTCCGCAATAAACGCAGGTACTGTTGGCCGACTTGGCGCACTTGATATGGGTACCACTGTTGCTCAGAAGCTTGCGAGCCCGCAAATGGCGCGGCATCGTCAAATTGGCGCGCAGTTCCTTGGATTAAATCCCGGCGATTATCCCGCCGAAGGCGCGCAAGAGGCGCAGCTTCAGCGCCCCGGCGCTGGTCAATTTGTAAATCCGGCGGCGCAGAAGGGTCAGCCTGAAGAAGGCGGTCTTGGAGCTGTTGCCCGAGCAATTTTGCCAACTACGAAGAGTGCGACCGGCGAAGAAAGCATCAATTGGAAGCAGACTTTGATCCCAATTTTGAGCGGATTGGGTGCGATGGCTTCGTCGCCCAGCCGCTATCTTGGATCTGCTATACTTCAGGGTCTTGGCGCGGGCGCTCAGTCCTACGCGAACCTTGAGAAGCAGCAAGCTGAGGTCGCCCAGACTCAAGAACTGACTAGAACGCAGCAGGGTGAAACAGCTCGTAGGTGGCTGCTTGCGGCTCGAGACGCAATGTTCAAAGGGCCTGATGGTCAAGATTATGTACTCACGGCTAAAGGCCCTGTCAGGCTCAGTATTTATAATCTTGATCCTTCAAAGTATGGCGAGCCTCTGGCTGGCGCTCAGGCTCGACGCGCTATTGAGCAAATTCCGGGCGCGACTCCAATCACCCCGGATGTCTTCGGCCCGTATAAACCAAAGATTCAGCCTCCGGGCGGGGAGACAGCTCAAACACCTCAAACCGGCGAACCTTCTACCGGAACACCTCCCGCTGGCGTACCGGCTCCCGGTCAGCCTATTGCTCCTGTCCATGTGTTTACAGAAAATCCCAAGATTGTGCCGGGCAGACCAAATCCATATACACTTCTCGGAGATAGTTCTAAAAATTATCTGACAAATGACATAAATGCATTTGTCTTAAATCCAAGTGCAATGGGGTCTCAAAAAACAATTTCCAATGACGTGGAGAGGAAAATTATTTCTACGGGAGCTTCTTCTACGGACGTTAATGCGCAGCTTAACCAGCTTGCTACTAAGATTTTGTCTCTTCCTGAGACGGGCTTGTCTGCTCCCGGTCCGTCAAATCCTGCTGGGGTTGCAATACAAACATACGCCAATGAAGTTATGAAAATATTTAATATTCCAAAAGATTTTTGGCTAAATCCTCAAGATATAGGTACAAATGAGGCTGCAAGAAAGGTATCTGGTGCTCTGCAAATGGCTCGCGGATCTCAATCTGTAGAAGCTCTTAAAACTGCCCTTTCTGTTGTGCCAAATACAAGCATGACAAAGGAAGGCATTGTCCAAGTGCTTGCCAGTTCAAAGGCTGATGTGCAGCGCGATATTGATCGCGCTAAATATTTAAGGGACTACATACAAGCAGCAAGAAATAGGATGCCGACAAATCCAGATTACTATTTGGCTCAGAACGCTGAACGGGCTTTTGTTGATGATAATCCGAGCAGCCAATACTCTATTGACCAGAAAAAGATGGAAGCCTTGATGCGCACCATCAACCCTCGCACTGGAAAGCCAATATGGTTGGATTATTACGGACCTAATAAGGTTCCATCCTATTATAGCGACAGGGCTGTCGGTCGAGTTGGCTTCCGTCGGTATGTCGAAAATCAATAGGAGAAGTTAATGGCAAATCCACAAACTTCTCCCGGCTTGATTGACAAAGAAGAAGAGTACTTCAAGTCTCTTCCTTCTCTTAATCTTGCTTCGCCTAATCCTAGTACGCAAACTACTCATCAGGCTGAAGAAGATTATTTCAAAAATCTTCCTAGTCTTGAATCAGTTGCTGCACCTTCCCAAACTGCCGCTCCGCAAGTCCCATTTGGCGAAGATATCAAGCGTGCTGCCCAAGCAGGCGCGGCTCGCGGCGCATTAAGCCTTGCTGGGCTTCCGGGCGACATAGAAACTCTTGGCAGGCTTGGTCTCAGAAAACTTGGCTATAATGTTGGTGCCGAGTCCGCTCTTCCAACAGGGGCGCAGGTTATTTCTGGTGCTGAAAAGGCTTTTCCATCAATTCAAGAAACAACTCAATATAAACCTCAAGGTGAACTGGCAAAATATATAAAAAGTGGAGCAGAATTTTTGCCAGCGGCTGTCATACCCGGAGGCGCACTTGGTCTTGGCGCGCGCGCCGCTGGAGCTGTGGGCGCGGGGTTGGCTTCACGAGGCGTAGAACAATTTCTAGAAAAGACGCCCCTTGAAGGAACAGGTTATCAAACCGCAGGGCAGCTTGGTGCCGCCCTCGCGGGAGGCATGGCTGGCTCTGGTCTTTATGGAAAAGTTGCTGGTGCCGGAAAGTCTTTATTGTCTCCATCTACCGCTGCATCTGAGCGGCTTGGCCAAACAATGTCTCGTGATGTGACTGCAGCAACTGCACGAGGTCAAATTCCGGCTGCAATCGAAGAAGGTTTGCCGCCCGCTGCTCTTGCCGGAACACAGACGCAGAAATTGATAAGAGAAGCGTCTGGCCGCGCAAGCGAGGCAACTCAAGGCGCTTTTAATCAAGCAATACAGGATTTCCGATCTCAAGCTGTTCCTAAGTTGCAGTCTCATATTGATGAGATTGTTGGCCGTGGAACTCCGGTAAACGCATTGGCTGAAATGGATTCTCTTGCCAGTCGCGTGAGAGACGTCAACAACAGAAATTATGCCAGAGTAATGGCTCTCCCAGAGGCGCAGGTTATAGCCCCAGCCGCTATAGCTTCTGCTGAGACAAGACTTCGCACTATGTTTGGCGATCAGTTTGTCAATGACATTGGCCGTAGCATGATTGCACGCGGAGAAAGTCCCTCTTCCGTTGGCCTTATACAGACTGGTCGCGATTTTAAAATTGCTCCAACTGGTGCAAATTTGAAATTCTGGGACGAAGCAAAACAGTATGTCGACGACAGCATCAATAAGCTTTACGATCCTGTAACAAAAGCTCCAAAGCCCGGAACCGGTAGTGAAATAAGCACTCTTCAGGCGCTGAAAAAGTCAATTACAGATCCTCTTGATAAAATTGTAACTGAATATCCAAAGATTCGTTTTGAAGGCGCTGAATTGTACGGCGCTCGAAACGCTATGGATGCGGGTTATAGATACTTTGGCGATAAAGCATCAAAGAGCCTAAATTCGAAACAGAACTTTGCTTCTAATAAACTTACGCCAGAGCAAAGAGCGGATTTTGCATACGGATATGCTGGAGCATATCGGGATATGCTTGATAAAAATCCTTCTGCGGCGCTTGGTCTTTTTACAGGAAAGAATGCACCTCTTGAAATACGCAAGGCGCAATTCGCCCTTGGCAATGAAATGGCAAATCAGATGATTGCCAGAGCGAATGCACAGTTTCTGAACAGCAAAGTCAAAGAACTCGCCGGCGCTCCTTCTTCCAGCGGATATTGGGGGGCGGCGGCGGCTGGTGGCGTTGGTGCTGAAGTTCTCGCAACAATTGCTCGCGGCGGTGAATTTGCATTGCAAAATGCATTGGCCTTCAACGTCAGTCCATCAATGATTGCAGGCGCTCTATTGGCGTCAACGGCAAAAGGAATATACACGGCGAGAGAGCGTCGAATAGCTGAAGAAATTATTCGACAAGCGGCAGACCCAAATTCTTGGTCGCGACTTGGCGAGTTGATGGCAAAAAATCAAGAAGCTCGTTCTTTTATGAACAAGCTCATTACAACATCGCGCAGGGCAGCACCTGTTGCTGTAACTGAGCCGCAGAAACCTGCCGGAGAACGCCCCCAACGCGCCACGGGTGGCGCGGTGAACTTGCGGGCGCTCGCCAATTCCGCGCGCAAGGCTGTCACCAAGAGCACTGAAGATCTCCTGCAAACGCCGGACGAGCATGTCGTAAAGGCGCTTGAAGTCGCAAACCGTCACATCTGAGGGCTACAAAATGGCTTCGTCTTACACGAGTAATAAATCTTTGGAGAAGCCTGCCTACAACGACTACGCTGCCAATCCTACGGGCTGGTCGGGGCCGGTCAACGATGATTGGGACGCCATCGACACGGCGTTCGGTGGCGGCCTTTCACTCAATGCCACAGGCTCTGTCGGAACCGTCAATCTGACCATCACGCAGACCCGCAACCTGATCATCACGGTCACGGGCGTGATGACGGGGAACGCCATTTACACGCTGCCACAGAACACCTCCGCAACGGCAATTGTGGGCGGCCAGTGGATTGTTTACAATAATACGAGCGGCAGCTTTACAGTTACGATTTCGCCAATTTCTGGTGGCGGGACGTCTGTTGCTTGCACTCAGGGCAAGAGAACAATTATTTATAGTGATGGTACAAACATAGCAATTGCAGATGATCGTGTTTCGATACCGGACCCAATAGTTCCTTCTGGAACCAAAATGCTATTCCAACAGACTGCTGCTCCAACTGGCTGGACTAAAGACACGACACACAACAACAAGGCGCTGCGTGTTGTCTCTGGAGCCGCCGGCAGTGGCGGGTCGACGGCGTTCACGGATGTTTTTACGTCTCGCACGATTGATGTAGCCAATCTTCCATCACATACGCATGGTGTGACTGACCCCGGTCATGGACATCTCACGCGCATATCGTCAAATGCTTCTGATTTTATCAATGGTACTGGTGGATTTGCTCTCGCAAATGCGAATAACAATAATTATACATTCACGGGTGCTACACCATCTAATACAGTAGGAGAACAGCTTGCTGCTGCAACTACTGGAATCACGATAGGCAACACGGGAAGCGGGACCGCAATGGACTTTGCGGTGCAGTATGTTGACCTAATTATAGCGACTAAGGATTAACCATGCAGCTTAAAAATGGTGAGTTCTGTCCTCTTATAAAAAAGGACTGCGTGCAAATGAGGTGCGCGTGGTTTACCTGCTTGCGTGGCACAAATCCGAACACGGGGCAAGAAATAGACGAGTGGATCTGCGCCATTGCAGCTCTTCCGTTACTTCAGATCGAAGTCGCAAAAGAGACGCGCCAAGGGGCGGCGGCAACTGAATCGTTTCGTAACGAAATGGTTAAGGCGAATAACGAGAGCAACTTGATTGCCGCTCTCGTTTCTGCTCGACAGAATACTATTCCAAGAATTGAAAATTAGACTGATGACCTAAGAGGAACGTAGCACAAGTCTGCATGGGCCTTGCAGTATGACTTGTATTGCTTTGGAGAGCCGCAATAAATTGCGCCTCGACGCCGATCTGAATCAATTATATACCTGCATGATTTATTGGTAAGATCCATAATACTAATGGTCGCAGATGGCTCCGGTATATTAAGAAAAAGTTGTTCTAATGATATATTGGGCGTGGTCTTGACTTTTGGCGTGCTTTTTAGAACCCAACCCTTGCGCGTTTTGACTTCACGTTTAATTATCGGCGTAAGTTTTTTCTTGTCAGGAGAGCGCAGATACACGCCCTTTTTACGAAGACGAAAGATGCGCCCCATGACAACGCTTCGCGTAACATGCAGAGCTGTTGCAATCTCCGATGATATCATTTTTGCATTCCACATGACGATAATCTTATTGTTTAATTCTTCACTCTGGCTCATAGTCGTCTCCGTCTGATTGTTAATCTGGTTCAATCGGGCGTCCCAAAACCCAACTTAACCCACCTCTTGCAGGTGGGTTTTTTCATACTTGCGAATGCCATATAAAACGGATGTGTGATCCTTATTCATAAACTTGCCAATAGAAGATAACGATAGATTTAATTCTGTCCTGAGTCTATACATACACTCCCATCTTGCCGCAGATATCCTCCTCCCGCGAGAGTGAGACCTTAAGTCAATCAATTTGATCTCATGTTTCGCTGCGACTTCCATCAATATCCGCTCACCTTTAGTAACCAGCCTTGGAATCGTAACGACTAACTCTTTTTTGGGGCCAGCATTCAGGCGCGCTTTGACTGCTTTATAATGCGCCCGTAACTCTTCTATCGTCTGCATTTATTTCCTCCATTTTCTTATAACGTCGGGCAACAATTCATTGATAAGCCAGACAACCAAAGCCGCCAAGCCTACGTTGACGAGTGTCAAAGATATCGCCAGCATGAATATTAAGTAATCCATTGCAGGGCCTTTCTTTTACCGCATCGCCATGCGGATGTACTTCTGTTTGTACTGCTCAGGGCGTGTGGCAAGGCGCTTGTTCCAGCCGCCCCAGCCTGCAACATGACATGCAGCCATCTGATTGTGCGTGCGGACTCCGGCGGCGATGCAACGCTCCATGTGCATGATCCCGGCAGCGATGCCGTACTCGCACTCGGTCAGCCTGCGCGAATCCAGACCCATCGCAATGGCTGTGCGCGGCATGACTTGCAGCGCACCCTGCGCCCTCGCGCCACCGTGAGACTTTACGCGAGGCCCCTGAGCACCGCAGCGGAATCCGCTCTCCAGCCGGGTCAGGCGCAGCGCCGTGCTGACCCAACGCTCGCCCAGCCGCATCCGCGCATGCCGCTCGACGATGCGAGCAACGTATTGCCGATCTGCCGGCGCATAGGTTTTTGGTAATTTCCCGTAGGGAGTGTAGACATCATTGACTAGCGGGCCTGTCCAATTGCTGGACCTGTCTCTAGCAAAGTATTCCGCTGCGGACATCTCTGCGGCGGCGGGTCGCGGCGGCAAGAAGGCCAAGAAAGTCAGAACAAAAAGTGTTTTCCTCAAGGTGTGCTCCTATGGTTATCTTGATTTTTGTAAGCGGCCTTTTATGCTGCGCGTGAGATACGGCGGTATCTCGGCTCCAATGAACGAATAAATGCGACGGCAGACTCGATGTCAGGCATTTGGGTAACGCCGGGGTGAAACTGCCACGTCCCATAATCTGGGTGGCTCCCAACAACGACAACCGGGATGCCGCAGGCAATGGCCATCCCCGCTTCGACAAGAGCGCCGCGAATCTTGTCGTCGCCTTCCCCATAGACCAGCACTGCATCCGCATCGCGAACGTCTTGCTCATCTTGCAGCCAAAACTCCGCCGCGTGTTCCGGGCTATCTGGCGTGCCGATGACGTTGTGCTTGAGCCATCGGGCATGAGCCTGAATGCCCGGAGTGGAGGCGCATAGGTCTCGCCACTTTGGCGCGTGCTTCAACTTGCTGGCGGTGTAGACTCGGAGCATTTTTCTGGCCTTTCTTGCGGGTTATCGCGAAACGCTCACGGAAGCCTCTGGATAGGCTTTACAGGCGTCAAGATATTCGGACACGAAATTGACAAGCCCTTCGTATGTACCCCATCCATTTTCAGGGTTGAATTGCTTGAAGTGATCTGGCTTCGCCTTCAATAGAACGAGACCTGCGGATAGTGGATTAATAAGCTGCTTGGCAGTATCAATCCCAATTTCCTCCGGTCGCCAGAGAGCCTTGTAGATACCGGCTTCACCAGCCATCCTGCCGAGGTTGTGTGTGATGTTCGCGGAATAGCATTCTACCGGCTCTGCCACAGCAATTACCGGCTCGCGACCGGGAAACGCAGCATCCCAATCAGCGCGGGAAATTTCTTCGCGGCGGCCATCGCGGCGCACAAATATCCCGCTGCCTCGCGGCATTGGCTGCGCCCCTCTCAGATAAACATCCAAACTCATTTTTCTGGCCTTTCTTCTACGCTGCTGCGGGTTGCGGATTATTGGCCTCGTCGCCCTCGCAGCAGCCGCCGTTGTAACTGTCGCTGGCTTCTGTCCATTTTGAGCCACAGTGCGAGCAGACGCCAACAATGTCATACACGACCGCAATGGTCCCAATGCCGTCAATGTGCCGCTTGATCGACCGTTCTATATCTCTGGAAGCTGTCATTTGTTTTTCTTCGGTGAACTCACCAAAGAACGGTGACGCGGGTGTCACTTCAACGCGAATGTTGTCTCGAAATGATTTCCTCATTTTTCTGGCCTTTCTCAATTGGGCGTCCGGGCGGCGGCGCTGGCGCTATCCAGCACATCTAAATGCTCCCGGCTGGCAAGCCTACAGCTCTTGTCGCCCAGCCCAGAATTACAAAATACGCTCTCTTGCTTCACTTGTCCAGATGCGTTAGATTCAAAATCTGACATTCGCATTGGTGACGCAGTGGAAATCCCAAAAATAGACCGCGCCTATGTAGCGACCGAAGCCGACCGCGCTGATATGGCGAAGGCGTGCGGCATCCCCACGAAGGACGTTCGATGCGCGGCGACGAAGGGCGAACACTATTCCGAATGGAAATCCCGTTCGGGAAAGTTTGTCGCGGTGCGTGATCTGACTGTGGCCGGGAAGACGCGCGGCGAAATGCTCGCATTCGTCAAACACATTCAGGCGCAGGGCGCAGACGTTGTGGAAATCGAAACCGGCAACATCGCCGGGACAGGCGCAGCTATGCTCGACAGGGCTTTGTCTATCGTCCACGCGCAGCAGCGCGGCATGACAGCCAAGCGCGCGGCGGCAATGGCGCGGGCGGCAAAGATCAAGCGCACGGCGGGACGCATGAGCGACGAGGACGCGCGGCTTGTGTGGGGCAACCTCGCCATATCGGACGATGAATGCGTGGCGCGTACCGGCTGGCCTCGGTCAACGGCGCTGGCGTCGATTGCCAAAGGCGGGCGGAAGAAGCTGGCTCTGGCTATTGCTGCGGAAAGCAAGGCCGCGCGTTCACGGAAACGGAAATAAGGAGGCACTGGCGATGTCTGACGAAAAGCCTTTTCCATGGGAAGCGCGCCGGGCGATGCGGTGGGGCTCCGAACACATGGGTTCGTTCTCTACCAAGGAGCAGGCGCTTGCCTATGCCGAAGAAGACATTGCGGCTCACGGCAATGTTGGCCGAGTGACATCAATCACGGTTGGCGTCGTGTATTACGATGTCTGCGAAGATAGCGACGTATAAAAGGAGCCCGCCCTAGCGGATTGCGAGGGCGACATCGGCTTGAGTGACTTTGGCGGCGCGGGTGCTCATGCGGCCTCGTCCATAGTGAGTGGTCGCCGTGCCGCTGCTTCCGGGGTTATCATGGCGAGGGCTCAGGCTGGCTTGCGCATGGGTATGATATTCAACCCCTGTTCCTTCTGGAATCCGGGATGCTTGGACGCCATGTGCCGTTGAAGGGCGAGAACCGTTCGATTGCAGCATGGGCATATGCCAGCGCCAGCGCGTTTTTTCAGCTTGGTGACGTTTGCCTTCTGTACGGCTTCGCGGCGCTCGGCGGCTTCCTTCAATTCGCGCTGGCGTTTGATTTCGTCGTCGCGCTGGGCAACTCGCTGTGCAAGCAAGTCGCGTTCGCGTCGCAGCTTTTCTTTTTCGCTTTCGCCTTTCGGGTAATGCTGGCCATGCCCATTTGGGCAATAGAAAGACTTTCCATCATTGCGGCGCGATTCGTGCCAGCCATCTGGAACGCCGAACACTATCCCGCATTCTGAACAAGATATGTTGCCCATCATCTATTACTTCTCAATGAGCGCGAGGATGGCTGCTTCCGTGTGTTCGGACAGCGCGCACATGCAGTCGGCGTCGGCAAGCTCGCCATATTCGCAGTGCAGCCAGCCAACCTTTGCGACAACAGCCGCCTCCCGTATCGCGCTCTCTCGCGCGTCGGATTGGATGGCGCGGAATGCGGCTTCGACTTGCGCAAATACCTTCTCGCGCTGCGCTTCATCTTCAAAGCGCGCGCCTTCTAGCGCAGTTATGACGCGGGTGCGGATATCGCTCATGTCATCCTCGATATAATAAACGCCACCGCCGCAATGAGTGCGATCAGTGTGACGATGGCGCAGCCTGTGTCGTTAGTTCCGGGGGTCATCTTCAGGCGATTCGCGGGGAACAATGTCTAAAGGCAAACGTGAGACCATAGACTTCACGTCATCCTCAACGGCGTTCTCTGGCTTTGCAACACGAGCATGGACAAGAGCAGCGTAACCCTGAACATCAAGCCAATGGTCAGCCTCATAAGGATCGCCGGCACAGCATCGCGCAATCTTGTGCGCGATCATCTCAACGCCTTCGCGCATTGCTGGGTTCATTTTCAGGTAGCCGGATGATGAACGAATAATATCCTTCAGGTTCTGCGCGATCAGCGCCTGATCAGAATACTCCCCGTGTGTCGTCTGGCGTTGCCTCAAGATCTCATCTACTGACTTTCTCATGATCATCTCCTACTGTGCGACTTTTACTTTTCCAATGTGTGCATGGTTTAGCATTGTCTTCCCGACCGAGAAGTACCCAGAATCGTCTTTGTATAGCTCCTCGACAATGATGAAATCATTGCTTTGAGCGATCTCCAAAAATTCTTCAAGACTTTTGGCTGGGTGCTCTGCGATAACCTGATGCACAAGCTGTTGCAGATTTGCCTTGTCTTTGGTCCTGACAGGCATGTTCATTGTGATGATAAACTTCATTGTGTCTCCATTTCTAAGCCACCCGACAATTTCAAAAAAAAGACCCTACGTCAAGTGGCTTTACTTTTAGGGTTTTAGGGCCTTTAGAAGAATGTTTTGTGTCTTCTCTTTCATGTTAAGCACTGCCAAAACACGCTCATCAATCGTTCCGCGTGAGATGATGTGGACAACCCGAACGGCATTCATTTGTCCCTGTCGATGCAGGCGTGCATTGAATTGCTGGTACAACTCCAGTGACCACGTCAATCCGAACCAGATAATGACATTGCCTCCAAGCTGAAGATTCAAACCGTGGCCGGCGGAGGCAGGATGCGCAAATAACAATTTAATCTTGCCGGCATTCCAGTCATCAATGGTTTGTTGTTCCTTGTCGAGAACACGCCCCTGCGGAAAACGCTTCAACAGTCGCTCCAGATCAAACTTGTAATTATAAGCGATCAGCAAATTTTCGTTCGGATTGTCTTCAATGATCTCAGCAAGGCGATCAAGTTTCTCGGCGTGGATTTCTGACCAGTTGTGGTTCTCGTCAGTGTACATTCCGCCATTGGCGTATTGCAAGAGCTTGTTGGCGAGTACCGCCGCCGTCATTGCCTCCACAACCTCGCCGTCCGGCAGTTCCGCCAAGAGACTCCTTTCGAACATTTTATAAGCCGACAATGCCGTCGCAGGCATCTCGACGCGCTCAATCAGGTCAATCCGGTCAGGAAGCTCCAGATAGTCTTCTGCGCTCATGTGGATCACATGCGGCGTCATAAGGTCGTGGATCTTCTGCGCGGAACCTTCGCGCGGCGTCCATTTATAGCCCATGTAATCGCTTTCGAAAAACCGCTGTTTGTAGGCCGTCATCGTGCGCCCCAGCGCCTGCCCGAAGTCCACCATGTACATCTGCGCCCACACGTCGAGGAGCCCGTTCGGTGACGGCGTGCCGGTTAGGAGCACCATGTAGTTAGTGTAGGGCAGCACCTTGCGCATGGCGCGGAAACGCTTCGACGAAGGGTTTTTGAAGGACGAGCTTTCATCGATAATGACCATGTCGAAAGGCCACTTGGTCTTGTAAAAATCAACCAGCCAGTCCACGTTCTCGCGATTTATGACGTAAACATCAGCCTCGGTCTGTAGTGCCGCAAGACGTTGTTTCTCACTACCGGTGCAGACGCTGACGCGCAAGTGCTTCAGGTGCCGCCACTTCAGAGCCTCCTGCGCCCAGACGCTGTTGGCGACGCGCAGCGGGGCGATGACGAGCGCCTTGTTCACGACCGCGCCGCCGGTCAGGTCGGCGATGGCGGTGAGCGTCGAGGCGGTCTTCCCAAGTCCCATCTCTAGGAACAGGCCGCAGCGTTGCCGTTTGATGATGAAGTCGACCGAGCGGTTCTGATAGTCGTGCAGGTCAGTACGGGAAAGCATGCACATCGTCCATGTTATCGATCACGCGCACCTCGCAGCCCAGCGCGCGGCGACGCTCATGGTCACGACGCTGCGCCTCGGTCGGCTTGTTGCCGGGAGCTTTCAGCTCGACGAAGATGATCTTGCCGCCGGGGAGCGTCACCAGCCGGTCGGGCACGCTGCGGCGACCGGGCGACACGAACTTCTCGCACAAGCCGCCCAGCTCCTTCACGCGGTAGACCAAAGCCTGTTCTATTTGCTTCTCACGCATTAAAACGTCCCCTCATGCAATGTCTCAAGGTAGGTTATCAACTGCCATCCACTGATAACTTCTTTTGGTTTGTGTGGTGTACCATGAGAAGTCATTCCATTTTTTCTTGGGGGCAAGATTATTGATCCAAGTTTCTTCTCATGGATCAATAATTTCACAGCAGAAGTCGATATTTTGAGGATGCGCGCAACCTCTTGATGCGTGTAGATCACGTTGAAATATACAATTTTACTTGTAAGATCTTTGCGCGAAAATTCAGCGTTTATAATTGTTTTTCTTTGCATTTTTTCTTCTTCTTTTATGTCCCCCTGTTTCTTTATGTTGTGCCTCGGCTTTTCTTCGCGAATAGCCAATGTTTCAGCACTGAGAGCTTCTTCTTTAGTATCAAATTTTTGAATATCGACACGGGATATTGTGTCGAACCAATGCGAATTGTCTCTGTGCTGCCCAAGACGGTTTAATGCGCTGAGAGATATGCCAACATAAAGAAGCTCATTGTCCGCATTAAAATGCCTATAGAGATACGTTTTCATATCACAAGGCCCCCATATCCTTCAACCCCTCGCGCGCAAGAGTGATGTATCTGCCAAAGTCGACATCTGCGGGAAACTCTGTCGGCAACGTCATCATTGGACGTGCGCCGTCTGTCTTAGGCACTTTGTTTTTATTCTTGGCGTAAGAAATCTGCTCATCTGGATTGACCTCAGTCGAGTAATAGAAACGCACTGATTTACCAAGATACGCACCGCGCCAAATGCCACCACCTTCAACGCGACGAATTGAAACAAACTTCGTCAAATCTCGACAGTTTTCGATAGTGCGCCCGACCGGCATTCCCTTACTCAAGAACTCAGCAATTGCGTCGGCCACGATCGTGAACTCGGGGTTCTTCGACAGGGCCGGCTCGGCGTAGACGCCCTTGCGCTTGGTCGAGCCGTCCTTCTTGACGGCGATGTAATTGTTCACGTCGCGGCTGTGGATGGCGCGATAGTCGGCGCGCTCCAGCTCGAAGCTGGTGTCGAGCATCCAGTCGAACGTGATGCCCTCCAGATCGACGGCCATGTCCTTGTGGCAATGCACGACGATGCCGTCAGTGTTCGCGCTCACGACGCGGATGCCTGCCACCTCCAGCCGCTCGATCAGCATCAGCAGGCAGAGCTGCCCGGTGATCGTGGTCTGGATCATCAGCTCCGGCGCGTAGAGTGCGCTGTACATGCTCCCTAGCTTTCCGAACGATCCGTTCACGACGATCTTCAACGTGTCAGCGGTGAGCTTGTCACCACCTTGTTTTGCTTTTAGTCGGCGCGTGACGATGCCCTGATAGACCTTCAGGAAGTCATCGCCCATCTTCGGCGGCGCGAGGCGCAGCTTCAGGATGATGCTCGGGTAGTAGCTGGCTACGTCAAAATCGGCGAGAATCTCGTCAGGGCCGGCCACGATGCTCTGACACTTCTCGCAAGAGTGCAGGCCGCCGATGCCCATCTGGTAGTCCGTCTTGCCGATGCGGATGCGCTTCTTGGCCAGCCAGTCCGGCATCTTCACCGAGCCGTTCAGCCCGATAGGGAAGCCGGTCTTCAGGATGCGCATGAATGTCTCGTTCAGGTCTGCGCCTTCGAACGCCACGATCTTCGGGTTCACATAGCTGACGACGCCGCCTATGTCGGCCTTGGGCGGGCGGTACTCTTTTCCCGTCATCTCGCTCAGTTCATGCTTGATCACCGCCTCGGCGATCTGCGCGTCACTCTTGCTGCGCAGATCAATACCGCCATATTGCTTGCCCATCTCTACGCGCAGCTTGATGGCTGCCTCCAGCTTTCTAAAAAGGCTCTCTGTTGTATCAAGATCGTTCTTGCAGTAGGCGCGCAGCCCCTGTCGCTGCGCCGGTTTGATGTCGGCGTCCGGCTCAATGGGCAGCTCCTGCATCGTCGGGCAATGCAGGCGACCGCCGTAGATCTTGAGGCTGGCCTGACCCGGTGCAACTTCAATGAGATCGATGTGATCCCATTGCGGGGATATTCGCACCTGCCGATCTCTCGCAATGCGCCACGTCGGGAAGTTGCTCTTGATGATCTCGTCGGAGAGCGCCTTCAGTTTGGCGCAGGACCATCCACTGATGGCGGCGGCAATCAGGAACAGGTCATAGCTGTTGCTGTTGAAGCCGATCGTCACATGACCGCGCATCAACTCTGACACGCGACTTGCGTTGAATGGCTGCCCGTCGAACATCTCGAAAGCGGCAGATTTGCCGGTCTCGATGTCCTTGAACATGCACAAAAAGTAATTGCGGTAGACTTCAACGTCAACGATCAGCATGAGGAGTAGCCTCGGGTAAGTTTAGTAAAAAGCCGCCCAAAGAATGTCACAACTTTGGGCGGCTCCTCTTACGGCGTTGGAGCTATCGAACGCCGCTAACTATCACACGAAGTCATCGACCTCGTTTTCGAAGGCGTCAAAGTCGTCTACACTGGCCTTAACACCATCCGCGAAGGGCTCGCCATCCTTGAAGAACTGGACGCCCAGCAGGTTCGCGTTCACACGCTTGCCGTAGCTGTTGTCCTGCACCCAGATCTCAATGATACCGTTGACGTAGCAGCCGGCGTACAACTTATTGTCGTCCTCGGTAATCGGCGAACGATCACGATCAACACAGATCGGGCGCGTTTTGCTCGAAGCCTTGACCGACATATTGCCAGCGTAGCCAGCGTATTCAAAGTTATCGCCGTCCTTCATAAACAGCTTGTCGGCGGGCACATTTTTGACTTTACCCTGCCACTTCTCCTTAACAGCCGCAGCGATCTCCCCATCGATCTGTTTGATCAGATCAGCGTGCTGCTTCTTGTCGAGGAGAAAAGTGGCTTCGTACTTGGTCTCTTCACCGGAGAACACTGCCTTCTTGAACAGGTTCGGGAACGAGAGGCGCACGTTGTTCAGTTTGATTTTTGCCATTTTACGTTTCCTTTTACTCTCTGCGTTTATTGCCCGTGATTGGGCGTCTTAAAGTTTGCACGAAAATACTCTTTCCGCAAACTTTATTCTTCTGTGTCCACACTTACATCAAAATCGCTTGCGCTTATGGTGATTGCGGGGCGGGGATCTTTATCGCTTGTCAGTGTTGGTTTGCCCCGTGGCTTGATCACATAAGGTTCGATCTTGTCTTTGTGAGCCCTGCCCAATAGTTTCTCAGCCTGTGATGGACTAATCAGCTTCCTAACGTAGGCGTCATCCCCCAAAAGAAATTCTAGGGTCGACCCAACGTCTTGGTCCTTCCACTGCCTGATGCTGCGTCCCTCGACAATCTTGAAGCCGGGAAAATCTTTACCCTCGGCTATGCGTTCGGTAACAAGGCGTTCAACGGCACTTAACCAAGCCTCAATCAGGGGCTTCGCCTCAAGCGCCATGCGCAATTGGTTGTCGGTGAGTTTATTAACAGGCTTGATGTCCAAGTCTTCAAACTCGGACATCAACGCCTTCTGCGTCTTCTCCCAGAGGGCGGGGCAAGTTGCCTTGGCTTTGCAGAAGCGACACTGTTTGTCGCCGGGTACTCGTGGCGCATTGGCCTTTGTTGTTTCTTCTGCCGCTGTGCGCGCGATCTCGCCCCACTTTAACAGATCAGTAATGGTGATTTCCCACTCACTGATGTGATCAATACGCGGCTGAATGATAGCGATCTTGACACGTTCAATGTCGTGAATGAAACCGAAGGCATGATAGGCTCCGAGGGCGTACAGGAGCGCCTGCGGATTGTGTTCGGCATCGACCCTAACCCCTTTGCCAAACTTCAGGTCACTGATGTGAAGAGTTCGTGTGCTTTCGTCGATAACAATACTGTCCGCTGTTCCAAAACCGCCCGGCACCCACTCTTCGAAACTGACGCGCGTTTCGATGAAGCGATGTTGGCCGGGCAGGGCGCGAACATAGTCAACGTAGACTTGCGCCGGCTCGGCCATATCGGGCCGATCGCAAATCGTATCGCAATTGAACCCTAGTCTGAGCGCACGTTCGACAATGTCGTGCGCCAGTGTGCCCTCCTCAGCGAAAGACGACGTGCGATCAGGAATGCCATCTTCTGCGGCAACCGAACCCGGACAGTTCATCCAGCGATGCGCGCCGCTGGCGCTAAGTTTGGCGTGAAGGGTCATCAGCCCTCCTCGCCCTCCTCGCCCGGCTCGCGCGCCAATTCCTGCGCCATATTGTTCAGCTCGGCAAAAACAATTCCTATCTTGTCCTCGTCCAGCACCGAAATGGTCTTCGCCCCGTAAATCGCAAGCACAGCCTTGATCCGTGCGCCGAACGTGCTGTCCTGACGCGAAAGACTGAGAGCAAAGTCCGTCAAATCTTTGCGGGTGATGGTGCGCGTGTTTGTTTCAGGTTCCGCAACGGGTTCCGCAACGGGTTCCTTAGCGGAAATTACTTCCGGGGGTTTCTTTGACTTGCGCTCAACTTTCTGCTCGGCTTTGGGTGCGTTCTCAATTACAACAGCGGCGGCGGGTGTCACCGGTCGGCCCGCTGCTACCAATTCCGCAAAGAGGCGCTGATTCTCGGCTTGAATTAGATTTTGTGCTTCAATTGCCGCAGCGAGGCGGTTAATCGCGTCTTCGATCATCTTCTATCGTCTCCGTTTGTGTTTCATTTCTACAGGCTTGCTCTACAGACTTGCTCTACAGGCTTGCTCTACAGGCTTGCTCTACAGGCTTGCTCTACAGGCTTGCCTGCTTCGTTTAGATACGTTATTGTCCGATTTGTGTCAAATTCTCCCTGAGAAAACCATGCTTACATCCACAAAACTCGGCAAGGCGCTTGGGTTAACCAAGACGACTGTCAACAGGCTGGCCAAAAGCGGCCATATTCCGTTTGTGCTGCTCCCGTCCGGGCATCGACGTTTTGATCTTGAGGATGTCAAATCGGCACTGTCAGGCGAACTCACTGAAATCGAAAAAGAAAACCAGACGACAGACGAAAAGAAAATCGATGGGGGAGTGCAATGATGGTGGATTTCACCTACTGCCCAAACTTTGCCACTGCACAGTTGCGTTCATTGCCTTGGGAAAAGTTCCGCGACACATTGACGCGGTCTATCGAGTATCCAAACAAAGAGGCTTCGAAGGCGAGAGGGGCGTTTATTGGCGGTCCACTCAAAGACCCGAAGCGTAATCGTGCCGATGATAACATTGCCTCGCGCACGACTGTCATCGCCGACATGGATGCAGTCTTTGTCGATATTGTTGAGGTTGAACTTTTTCTGCGTATGAATTTGCCGTGGTCTTTTGTTGCTTACTCAACCTTTCGGCACACGCCTGACAAGCCGCGCATCAGGATATGTATTCTACTTTCGCGCCCCGTCGATCAGGCCGAACACAAAGCCATAGTGGAGAGAATTGCGGAAATCCTCAAGCCGATCGGCGAGATCGATGCTTGTTCTTATGTCTGGGCGCAACTCATGTTTCTGCCGTCGCATCAGCAGGGCGTCGAGCCGTGGTCCCTGACGATCGACAATCAGCCTCTTTCGGTTGAGGATTTCGTGACAGCGAAGACTTGGACAACTGAGCAGTCGTCCAACATCCCAAATGACGATTTCGGATCGGGAGGCGTGGATGATCTCGAATTTGCCCTTGCCCAACGCCCGCTCGACCTGACGCCGGAGGCTGTGGATAACATTCTCGAGCGTTGGCCAGCGGAACCGCTTGACTACGACGGCTGGGCTGAAGTCGGCATGGCGCTCTATCACCAGTTCGAGGGCTCGGACGAGGGTTATAGGCGCTGGGTATCGTGGTCCGAAAAGTCGCCCAAGCACAACTCGCGCGAGATGCGCACGAAGTACCGCTCCTTCGGTGGCCGGGCTCGACCGAAGACGATGGCCTCAATCATCAAGCATGTTGGTGGCTTGCGGCAGGCTCTGGAGCTGGAGCCTGCCGGCGACACGTTCGTGGCTCTGGAGGCGGAGGCGAGGGGTTTGGCCGACATGGGCTCCTACATCGCCCTGCGCGACCGGGTTCGCGCGATGAGCGAGACCGCCCTACCTGTGGCTATGCGCTCGGCCTTGGCGCTGGCGGCCTTCGAGAGCTTCGGCAAGAGTGGGGGCATGTCGAAGGGGGAAGTTAAGCGGGATTTTCGACCCGCCCGGCGGAGGGGGCCGGGCGCAGTGGGGGAGCAGTCGGGTTCAGAGGCGGGGATGGTGGAAGGGCCGTTCTCTGGACCCGACTGGCTATCGGACTGGGCCTTCTGTGAGGCCGATAACACGTTCGAGCGCATCTCGGTACGGCATTCGATCATTCCCGCCGCCTTCAAGGCCAGCTACGGCGGGAAAGGCGAAGTGCAAATGGCGGAGACGGACGCGGCCAGCTTCGCCCTTAACGTCTGTCATATCCCCAAGGTCGCCGACTTGATGTTCTGGCCGGGCGCGGGGACGTTCTTCGAGCACCGGGGCCTGCGCTATCTGAACACCTACGAGGAGAGCGGCGTCGAGCCCTGCGCGACGCTCGAGGGCGATGCTGACGGGCAGGCGGTGGTGGACCTGTTCTTGGGCCACCTGAACAACCTGATCCCCTCAGAGCGGGAGCGCCGCATCGTCCTTAACTTCATGGCCTATGTGTACCAGAACCCCGGCAAGAGAGTGCGCTGGGCGCTGCTAATGCACGGCATCGAGGGGGCGGGCAAGACCTACTGCTTTACGGTCATGCAGCGCCTGTACGGCCACAACGCCAAGACGGTCGGCACGACGGCTATCAATTCCGAGTTTACCGGCTGGGCGGCCAACGCGCTGCTGATCAACATCGACGAGATCCGCATCGCAGGGACGAACAAGTATGCGATCCTCGACAAGATGAAGCCCATGATCTCGGACGACACGATCTCGGTCATCTTCAAGGGCAAGGACGAGCGGTCCGTTCCCAACTTTGCCTCCTACATGATGTCCACAAATCACGCCGACGCCATTCCAGTTTCGGACAACGACCGGCGCTACTGCGTGATCACGACCCGCTACACGCGCAAGGAGGAGCTTCTGGCGCATCTTGGTGGCCCGGAGGCGACGGCGGAGTATTTCAGGAAGCTGTTCGCCGAGACCGCGCGGCGCGCAGACGCCATTGGCCGGTTTCTGTTGGACTGGAAAGTTGATGCTGGTTTCGACCCGGAGGGGCGGGCACCTGAAACCGATGGCCTGTCGTCGATGCGCAGCTTGAATGTCTCCGAGGAGCGCGACGACCTTGAGGCCGCGATCGAGGATTACAGCTCGCCGATCATCTCTCGCGACCTTCTCGATGTCACAGAGCTGGGCAAGGCGGCCTTGTTCGACGGCAAGAGCCTTCCGACCCGCAAGCAGCTTGCGCATCTCTTGTCGGACATGGGCCTTACACCGATCGAAGGGCGGCGCATGAAGCTTAAAAGCAGGGTCAACCATTACGTTTGGTACAATCGCAACAAGTTGACCGACAGCGAGGCAAAAAAGCTGATTCGCGAGCACCACGATGGTGACAGGGATTTTTCTGATACTCCATTTTGATTTAGGGGCTTAAAACATGGTAAAGGGGCGCGGGAAAAACTTTGCGCCCCTTTTTTACGCCCCAAGGTTTTTTCTTTATAAAACAATATTTTATTTTATTTTGGGGCTTATGGTGCTTAAAAATATATAAGAACTCCGTATGAGAAAAATTTTATGTAAACAGGCGGTAATGTAAAGCAAATTTACAAATAAAAAAAAATTTAATATATATGGTAGCCGAGGTAAATTCTTTGCGCCCCTGCGCCCCAACGCCCCTTTTGAGCCCCAAAAAGAAAACGGCGGCTCTAGGCCGCCGTCCTTTCTGTTTGCTGGCTGACAACCTGCGCCAGCCACGCGATGTCGATCTTGCCGTCATCCACGGCCTGCATGAGCAGCAGGAGGGTCTTGGGGATGGCGGTGCAGCCGGATACCCACATGCGCACGCAACGCTCCGTCACGCCGCAGATCAGGGCGAGGTCGGACTGCACGAGGCCGTGGCGCTTCAGCCACGAGCGGAGGTCATCAGATGTAGTCATGGGGGTACTCCAAATCTTTGCGGCAGGGGGGTATCCAGTGGAATAGTGTATATCTTGGTTTCCCCGTCCAGATTACCCAGCAATATGCCGTCGCGGTACTGCCCTTGGGGGCCAGTTTGCCTTTGTGAATTACCACCCGCTCTGAAAATTGCAGGATGTGGGATGGCCGATCATTGGCAAAGATCCCGTTATACCGGCCTACCGATTCCAAGAATGCAGTCCGCACAAAAAACGCGACACCTTTCATCGACCGCTCTCGTGCTGTTTTATAAAACGCCTCTGCCAATCGAAAAGGCGGATTAGTTATGGTCCACGGCACCAGAATTTTGATCGAGGTAAGATAATCCTGAACTTGAAACCCGCATCCATAGTCGTGGATGTCAGATCCCGCCACCACGAAAAATTCTTTTAAGGGCCGTACCATGTGGCCACGATTGCATGCAGGCTCTTTCACAAGATCACCAATCTCGATCAGACCGTTGGTTAACAAAAAATGTGACAAGGCTCGCGTAGCCCACGGCGGTGTCGGGAAGTCATCGAGCGAATCTGCGGGCTCGTGCCGCTGCGCCATGACGGCGTGGGATGTGTTTTGGTTATTGGACACTGCAGCCTTCCTTTTCTGTCATGATTTTTATCAGCCGGCCAAGCGCGAACCCCTGCAAGAAATACATCAAACAGTCATACTCGCTTGGCGATTGGTCCTTGGGGGGGGGGAAAGACAATTCCCTGTCGGCTGCGACGCAGTACAACAGCCACAAAAAGGGATCGCTCAACCCTCCACAAGGTTTGCCAGAACGTCGGGGATCCGTGTTGCCTTGAACTCGGCCACGGTCATTGGTTCACAGGCTTCATAGAAGCCGGTCTCCCGCCCCATGAAGCGGTCAAAGTCATCGCCGCGCTTCTCGAAGAAGGCGGAATAACGGGCGTGGCCGTCCGGCCCACCATGGTCCATGGCCTCCCCGACAAGGAAGCCGGCTCCGGTTTGCGCCGCTGGCGGGACACAGCCCAGCATGTCCCAGTAGCGCTCTTGCGTCGTGCGTCTGAATTTCATCTCTCATTCTCCCTTGATAAGCTCGCGGGTGCGGGCGACGGCCTCGATATGGTCGAGGATGGCCATGGTTTCGCTGCCGAGCGGCGTGCCGCCCCTGGTCTCCTGCCAATGCTTGCGCGCTTCGGTAATCGAGAAGTCGCGGCACCCGGCACGGATTTGCAGCACGCCATTCCTGACCCAGCCCACGAAGCGGTAACCGTCGCTGCGCTGCCCGCCATCGACAAGGCAGGTACAGGCGAGGTTCGCCCCTTCGAGGTCCGCCCCTTCGAGGTTCGCCCCTTCGAGGTCCGCCCTATAGAGGTTCGCCCCTTCGAGGTCCGCCCTATAGAGGTCCGCCCCTTCGAGGTTCGCCCTATAGAGGTCCGCTCCCGGTCCAATTTTATAGCCGTTGATCTCCATCCTATTCTCCCATGGACTCATCAGGCGGCGTTGAGGGAACGGACATGGCGGACGTCGCCATGCACGGAGACGACCCGGTACAGCACCTCGCCGGGGCGCGTGGGGTACACGGCCTTGCGAGCCCAGCCGCAGACCTTGCCGAAGTAGGTCAGCTCGTATGTGCCGTCGGGCGACTTCTCGAATTGGATGGGGCTCTGGGTCATTGGTCGTTGTCCTCCTCGTCCTCGTCTTCGTTTTCGTCGTCTTGCGGGGCGTTGGGGCCGGGCTCGCCGTCTTCAGTGATCCACCCCAGTTCAATGTCGCGGCGGCGTTCGGCTTCAGATTTGGCCTTCGCGCCGGGTTCTGAGGCTATGGATTTCCGCCGGGTCTCAGCGGCAATCTCTTCAAACCACTTGTCCCAGTCGCTCATGCTACATCTCCCAAAGTGTTTTTTGGGTTGAGAGCGCGCTCAATGGCTTCGAACGCGACGAGGTTGTCATCGTATGAGTAGACGGTGACGGAGCCGGGCTTGGCCGGCAGGCCGCGTTCGCGAACGATCTGGGCGAAGTCGCGAGCGGCAGGGATGCCGGTGAAGGCGTAGGTGTGGTCGGTGCCCCCAGTGTGGGTGACGGTGACGGTGTGGACTACGATGGACATGGTAGATCTCCTGAGAGGGGATGAGAGGGGATGGCCCTCGCTTACGCGAGGACCGTTGCGGTGCGGGGCTTGACGCGGAGCGTGGGGACCAGAGAGGTCTTGGAGCACGCTGCGACCTGCTCGGCGGTCAGGAGCGCCTTGGCAGCCGCGCTGTCGAGCGTGGTACGTTCGGAGAGGGCGACGGTCACAACGGCCTGATCGCCAGTGATGGTCTCGACGCCGGAGGCGATGATCTCGGCCTTGACGGCGTCAAGCTGCTTGGTGAGCGTGTCGATGTCGGCCTTGAGGATGGCGTAGCGGTCGGCGAGGGAAAGAGCTGCGAAATTGTTGGTCATGATCATCTCCAGAAGTAACGGTCACCAGCGACCGTGAGATAGTTATAAGCGGAAAAGATTTCCGGTGTCAACACTCTTGTCAAATAAATCGCAAAAAAATTGCCGCGAATTAAATCGCGGCGATTTAAGAAGGGGCCGAAGCCCCTCAGAACCAGTTGGCCTCGCAGATGGGGCCGATGCCGCGCTCGACGGACGTGGGGTCCGTCAATTCCCGACCACAGCAGCAGCAGCGCCCCGTGAGCTTACCAGTAGCCACGGCGGCGGCCAGAGGGTCGGCGATGACACTGGCGACCGTTTGCGCGGCAGCGTCGTTGCAGTCACGCGAGGCGAAAAAACGGTCGCTGGTGATCTTGCCGAGGTAGGTCTCTCCGCTCTTGACGTAGAGCGCCCCAGCGTTCTTGCTGTTCGCGCCGGCGGGCGAGATCGTTAGATCCTGCAGGTGCAGCTTGGGGTACTTCAGGCCCGCGCCCTTGGCCTTGTCGAAGGCGGCAAAGAGCTTGTCGGTGGCCACCACGGGGGCGGCCTCCGCGCGAGCCTGAGCAGCAGCCGCACGCTCCGCGTCACGGGCGAGGCACTTGTCGATCGCCGCCACCTGCCCATCGGTCAGTTCACCGTACTTGCGCGCGGCGTCGAGGAGGGATTGGGCGAAAGCGAAGGTCGGGGCCTTGGCCAGCAGCCACGCATACTGCG
>Ga0070749_10000063_pt1 | contig 53593 bp, 67 predicted proteins | sample VirMetDEL_Nov_18_FD_75180 | JGI IMG/M metagenome (GOLD analysis project Ga0070749, IMG submission 75180) | Aqueous microbial communities from the Delaware River and Bay under freshwater to marine salinity gradient to study organic matter... | ecosystem: Environmental > Aquatic > Marine >...
ATTTCCAACAGAAATTGTAACATTGCCATCTAAAGGATTGCTATATCCAAAAGACAATCCATTGGCATCTGGTAAAGTTGAAATGAAATATATGACGGCTCGAGAAGAAGATATTCTTACTACACAATCATATATTCAGCAGGGAGTTGTATTAGACAAATTGTTTCAGTCTCTAATAGTAGGAAATGGTGAAGGTCAAAAAATCAATTACAATGATTTGCTAGTAGGTGATAAAAATGCAATTATGATTGCAGCACGTATTTTAGGATATGGTAAAGAATATGTAACAGAGGTTACTACACCATCCGGTAAGAAGCAGGAAGAAACAATCGACCTTACTACTATTCAAGATCGTCCATTTAACGAAGAGTTAATCGAACCTGGGGTAAATGAATTCTCATTCCAGCTACCAGCCAGTAAACGTGTTATAACGTTCAAAGTACTATCGCATAGAGATAATGATGCTATTGAGTCGGAAATGAAAGGCCTTAAGAAACTCCAGCGAAAGACCGGCGGAGCAGATCCTCAATTAACTACCAGATTGGCACATGCTATTGTATCCGTTGATGGAGATGATGACAAAGCTAAAATTCGTAATTTTGTTCGAGAAGAGTTATATGCTATAGATTCTCGAGCATTGAGAGAGTATATGAAAACAGTTCAACCTGACGTTGATATGGATATTGAATTTATTGATGAGGAGACTGGTGAGCCATTTACTTTAAGCTTGCCGATAGGAGTCAACTTTTTTTGGCCTGACGCCTAGCTACCGACTTACACTCCATAAACAAATATTTGATCTTGTGTATTGGGGCAAGGGTGGTTTCACCTGGTCTGATGTGTATGATATGCCTGTTTGGTTACGCACGTTCTATATTAGAAGTGTTGACAATGTGCATAAACAAAAAGCCAAGGCCGAAGAGGATGCTGTTAAAAAGGCCAAGGCAAAAGGGTCAGGAAAGCGCAGATAATTTGATATCCTTATATTTATAAGAAAGAAGGGTACTGTTATGGCAAAAGATCCATTAGAACATTATGGTAAGCAAATTAACGAATCTATTATGGGATCGTTGTTAGGATTAATGTTTGCACCTAAACTAAAAAAGATGTTTGGAAAGCTATATAAGCAAGCAAATAACGATCCAGAATTAAAAGCAGCCTTAATAGATTATGCTAAACAAGGTAGCCGGCTTAAGGATATAATGGATACATTATGCGACCGTAACCCAGATTTTCCTGAATGCAAAAAACGACGACGTAGACATAGGAGATAATAATGGCAAACCAAATGTCTCCGGAAGAATTAGCAAGATTAGAAGCTCAATTAACTAGTTTAGCTGATAAATTACAACAACAACAACGATTATCAGTAAAGGTAAATCAAGATCAATTAGATCAATTTGATGATATTACCAGTAAGCTAGAAGAGCAAGTACGATTATATTATCAAAGTGACACGGCATTAAAAAAATTAGTCGGAGATGCTAGAGATTTTGTTACAGTGCAGGATGCTATTAATAAAAAACTAAAGACTAATTCGAAAGGTATATTAAGTATGGCACGTGCCATGAATGGATTGGTTTCAGAATTAGATAGATTTGTTGATATGCTTCCTGGTGGCAAAATATTAACTGAGTTACTTGGAGTAAATGATTTACGTGATAATTTACAAGAAGCATTAGATGTTGGTATTAAAACATTAGGAGAAAGTTTAGCTAACGGTGCAGATGAAGCAGATGCATTGCAAGCAGCTGCTCAGGCCTTTACTGGACATTTAGCTGTTGGTAGATTAGCGGCACTTGGATTAGTAGCAGCTATTGGTGCATTAGTAACATTAGCAGTCTCATTAGAAAAACAATTTGCAGGTATAGCAAAAGAAACAGGTATTACGGTATCACAATCAGAAGAATTAGCTAAATCATCACAAGCTGTAGCAAATAGATTAGATGCTCAACTAATAACGATGGGAGATGTATTAGCAGTACAAAAGGCTACTATAAAAGAATTTGGTACTATGGCTATGATAACTCCAGAGATAGCAGCAGAAGTTGCTAATATTGGAGAGGCATTTGGGTATGGTGCAGAGGAAGCTGCAAAAGTAAATAATGCATTATTAGGATTAGGTGTACCTGCAAAAGAAGCCGCAGATGCACAAAGGGAATTGGCGGCAGAGGCCTTAAAGGCCGGAGTTAACGTAGGAACGGTTACAGCTGATATAGCTACAAATGCAAAATCTACAGCAAAATTCTTTGGAGGAAATGTTAAAGCATTAACCAATGCCGCTGTAGAAGCTGCTAAATTAGGCGTAAGTTTAGATCAAATGGTTAAAACGGCTGATTCCTTATTAGATATAGAATCTAGCTTAGCTAATCAATTTGAATTTATGGCCTTAACTGGTAAAGAAATTAATTTTGATGAGGCACGTCGATTAGCAGCAAATAATGACATTGCAGGTGCTACTAAGCTAATATTAGACGGAATGGGTGGAATTGCCGAATTTCAAGAAATGGATACATTCCAAAAAGAAGCCGCAGCTAAGGCAGCGGGAATGTCTGTTGAAGAATTATCTAAATCGTTAGCAATTCAAGAAAAATTAGGCGATGCTACTGCAGACCAATTGGCCGCTGCGCAAGGCTTAGGTTTGACGGCAGCCGAAATAGCTAACTTAAGCGATGAAGATCTGCAGACTCGGTTAGAACAAGAACAATCTGCTAAAAAACTAAATGCAAATTTTACAGATTTAGGAAATGAATTGAAATTATCATTGCTACCTGTAGCAGAATCATTATTAGCTATTATATCAGCCATCAGCCCAGTCTTAAAAGTCGTTGGAATCTTAGTTAAAGCGATTATGTCACCATTAATAGGTGTATATGAAATGTTCGATGCTATGTATAAAATATTAACAGGTTCTACCGATCAATTATCTGCAATGGGTGAAGTACTTGGTGTCGTTGGTATTGCATTAGCTGCAATTGGCTCGGCAATAGCAATAGGCTTTTTACCAGCTATAATATCTGCAGCATATGGAGCGTTGGCCATGGCAGGTAGCTTAATTGCTGGTGCATTTGCAGCATTGGGTCCATTTGGTATTCCATTAGGAATTGCTGCAATAGCCGGCTTAGCATCAATGGTAATGCCTAGTATTTTTAAGGCAGAATCGGCAGGCGATATGTTCTCCCCGGCCGATGGTAGAACTCAAATATCAACTAAAGAGGGTGGATTATTTCAATTATCTAAAAATGATGATGTTATAGCAGCCCCTGGCCTGGCAAATGCAATGGCTGGAATAACATCTCCTGAAACAATAATCGCACCGCCAGCTGGAACAAATACTAATACCGCCGGTAGCACAGATATGAGCACAACAAATGCATTACTAAATCAATTGGTAAACAATATAAGTGCATTATCAAATAGACCAGTACAAATAGTAATAGGTGGTAGAGTAGTAGATGAAATCAAAGCACAGGCAGATATTAATAGTACTTATGTAGTAGGAGCGGGATAATGGCATTAACAGAATTAGTATCGAATTTATCAACCGGCCAAGTTGGATTGCCATTATCCGCTACTCCATATGCAGAAGAAACCACATATCCATTTCCGGCACCTACCGGTCCAGGAAGCGGTAATGGAGCTCCTCAGGATGGTACTTTATTTAATGATAGTGATAACAATGGTATTCCGGACAGAATGCGTCGCGGATTTAGCACTACCGGTTTAGTAACTGATTTTGGATTGAAAGAAGCTTCTTATAACAAATTCAATTTAAGAACGGATTCCTGGAATGCAAATAGCCTAGGACCTGCAACGGATCAACCTTTCATATTACGAGGTTTGCAAAGAGCCGGAGAAACGGAACCTCAATACTGGGGAGGATTTGCAGATACTATTAGCGATACTCCTCGAGGCGGTATTTCTGCATTTGTAGAAAGAGATTTAGTAGATAAAGTAAGAATAGGAAAATTTCTACTATCACCAAAAGGATTAGCATATTCAGCTAAGCAATTTGGATTGCAGGTAATGAATCCAAATGTAGAAAGTTTCTTAGGAGTACCAATACCAATACCGGCCCCATTAACGAACAAATTTTACAATCCACTATCACCGCTTTATCAGAATCCATTATTAGGAGTTCGTGCACGTAGAGATACTATATTGCCGGTTGATATAGGCTATCGTTATGGAGATATATTTACTATACGTAATGTTACTGGATTAGGTACTCAATTCAACCGTCTAAATTTATTAAGACAAGAAACCTTTGGTCCTATAGGAACTGCAACCGGTGCTGCAGTAGGAATAGCACCAGGATTACCGTTTCTTACATTAACATCTGTAACTGGTCCTAAATCGGTATTTGGATTAGGTATTACACCTATAAGTCGATATACCAATACATCGCTATCACAATATAATTTATTAGGTCCGAATTTCACTAACGGATTGGCATTTGTTACTAATCCTATAGCATTGATAGATGTGACGAAACAATCTACGGCTGCGAGTGGAATAGCTTATAATGCAGCTAGATATACAGATCTTAAACCATATTTAGGATTAGTACCATCCTATGATCCGGGATCAGATGATTCCATATGGTCTAATACAGGAAATGCTAAGCTTAGTAAAATAATAAAAGACCCTACATCATTCCCAGGAAATTCCAAAGTATTAGGTAATGATCGTAATTTAACTGATTTTACTAAGCGATATAATACAGTAGCGTATGGTCAGCTAGAACGTAATACTGCAATACATGATTTTAGATCGGATTTATCTAATCCAGTTGATTATCCGTTCGGTATAAAATCAACTAATACCGGCATCGGTAAAAATGCTAAGGATCAAGAGTACAAGGATAGCAATTTAGTTAAAAGAATTGGTATTGGTGATTACGGTGCAATAAATTTAGATAGAAGTGATCCACGATATGTACTAGATAACAATACCACTGTTATTACATCGCACAAAGACAAAGCCGACCAATTGGTATTAGGTAATAGTACGAAAGATTTGGTTCAATTTGTAATACAGATATTTGAAGACAACCAATATAAAACTGTAACACGATTTAGATCGTATATTGATAGTGTATCAACTAGCTTCAATCTAAGTGTTAAATCAGTATTTCCAGCAAACGCTGTTATACCATTCGATGCTTATGATAGAACGGTACGTCAATTGAGCGTTGATTTTAAAGTACCTATATTATCTGCTGTAGAACGTGAAATTATTATGGGTAAATTAAATACTCTAGCTAAGCTACAATACGGTATACGCAGTACTACAAATTCTGGTAATGATGCAGCTTCGAGTGCAGAATTCTCAGATCCCCGTCTCAATGATAATGACAACGATGCTAATGAAACGACCCCGGGAGATGTTTCGGATGAAAAGCCCCAAGCAGCTCCTCTTAGAATTAAAATTGGTAACTTTACAAGTATAGGATGTATAATAAATAGTTTATCATATGATATTGATAATGAAACACCATGGGATATAGATTATGAAACGCCAATGATTGTTAATGTATCATTACAGGCAACAGAAACTGCAGCTGCATATAGAGCAGATGAAATTTCAAATTTTGCATATAGACAATCAGGTAAACTAATAGGATAATTTATGTATCGAGGAATATCAACCAATAAAATTGCCAGAGAAAATATTAATGGAACTTTAGGTCCTAAATATTATAGATCTAGTATTATAGATAGTTACGTGCCAGATTCCCGTGATACATATTTTTATTCACGTGAAGGTGATCGTTTAGATTTGCTAGCTAATGAATTTTACAATGATGTCACATTGTGGTGGGTTATAGCATCAGCAAATAATCTAGGAAAAGGTACATTCTCTATACCACCTGGAAAATTAATACGAATACCGTATAATCGAGATTTTAAATAGTTATTATGGCTAGCGATATATTTTTTAATACTACTTATAAAGATACTCTTATTGCAGACCTAGGAAATCGGTTCGGAGCCTTATCAGAAAAAGTACAAGTGAGAAATAAACTCTCGAAACTGTCACCGGTAGTAAATAATATTAAAGTTAATGCTGTTTTTTTTGATAATACCAATGAACAAACTATAATCGCTAGATTTAAAAATGAATTATTGACTAAATATACAAATAAAAATGGAGAAACGGTTGAAGTTCCTTTTCAATCAACAAGAACTAATACAACTCCACAAATAACAGATATTAATATTGATATTGGCGGAACTGATAAAACAGGTCGAGTTGTAAAAGGTTCAATGACGATAGAACTTACAGGTCATAATAATCTGGAAATTTTATTATCTAATGTAGCTGTAATAGGCAACTCATTTGTAATTGGCGTAAAAAATGTATGGAATAAAGGTATATTAGCATATCCTGAAGCCAATGAATTATCATTTCAATGTAGAGTATTTAATTTTAGTTATACTGCCGGAGGAGAATATGAAACAAGCTGGAAGGTAACAATTGACTTTATGTCTTCCAGTACTGGATATTCTAATCTTAATGTGTTTTCACCGATAAATATAAAGTCTGATAAGATACCATCCTGGTGGCCGAAATCATTTAGAGCCCGAGATGAATCTGGTGACGTGACAACTGAATCTGAAAATGTGACCAACCTTAATGAACTATTTTTAGCTATTTATGATGAGCTTGATCAATCTACAAAATTTAAAGATGCAGTTCCTCTAAAAGTTAAAGACAAATATATAGTACTAAAGCAAACAGTAAAGGCAAATGACATTGAAGCCCCATGGTGGGATGGACAGCCAACTACTTTAACTGAATATTATATAACTTTAGATGGTATTATAAATATCGTTAATTCATATATCAAATATCAGGCTAAAGAATCTGAAGATGAACAACTAGAAGAATTCGAGATTACATATCCATTAGATGAAGCTGGAAATAAGGTATATACTGGTAATTGGACTGAATATATAATATCTGCAGACCCTGGCAGGATATTATTATTAAATACCAAATCTAGATTTTTTAATTTTAAAACGTCGACAGGTCCTAGTACGGTATATAAAGCTACTAAATCTAAATATGAAAATTCTATATCTTATTATAATACAGATACTACACGAGGCGATATACGTAATATTTTTATATCCAGAACTGTATTAATAGAAATTGCAGATAAAATTTTAACAAATAAATCATCTGATGAAACCATTAAGGCAAAGTCTATCAATCTTTTTTTTAAAAAAATATTTGATGAAATAAAATTACAGACAGGTAATATTATCGATTTAAGATTATCACCGAATGTACAAGCAGCATCTACGGGTAATAATGATACTAATTTAACAGTTATCGATTTTAATGCAACTCCAAAGCTTGAAGCATTACCTGAGCCTATAGGATTTTATATATATCCCGGAACCCAAGGACATATTATTAATTTTGAAGAAAAAAATGGATTTACAATAACAGGAAAGGTACCGCAATCTTTAGCATCAAAAGCATTTGTTAAAAATGCTAATATCATAGCATCGCCTGAAAATTCAAATACTCCTAATAATCAAATAATTGCAACATTAACGGATTCAGAAATTAATACACTTAAAGATAAGTTAAAAACGCTTACTAGTAAATATGGTAGTAATTTAGATAAGCTAAGTAGCGATACGACCTTAATACAGGATATTTTAAGAGAATTATATAATGCGAATATAATAAATACTGAAAGCAAGACGGTACCAAATACAACTGATATTATTGAAAGCAAGCGAGTAACAACAACATTAGAGTTAAGCATACAATCAAATGGTATTAATGGATTTGAATGGGGACATGGATTAGTAATTAAGCCATTACCATCTACTGTACCAGATAACACAGCATTTATGATAACTAAAATTAATCATAAAGTTGCAACTCCAAAAGACAGTACTGAAAAGCAATGGATTACAACATTAACTTGTCAAGCTACAATAAAAAAATTCAAACCACCACAAATTTATTATGGAGAATAAATGAGTCGATGGAAAACTAAAATACGATATGGATATACCACTAACGGTGAATTCATAAACACGCTCACAACAGAAACATATGAAGGACCATTCTTTGAACTGCGTGGTCGGTATTATGAATCTAATCCCAATAGCCAAACATTGAGTCAATACGAACTAACAAGAATACCGGTATCACTAAACAACGCAAACACAAAAAAGTATAATGAATTAACGGATGGCACATTCCAACCAAGACGCATAATTCAACCTTACTTTCCAGTACCAACAGAATCGGATTATCAAAACTCATTCTTTACTCGATATATAGTGCAAAAGCGAAACGAGCGTCAATTCATATATGAAGTATCAGCTGCCAATTACGCAGAGATATCTGCTTCTCCGCTATTTGCTTCGGCTACACTACAATGGCAATTGATAGGTACGGAATCAGATGTTGCAAAAAAGAATGCTGATGAGATCCGAAAGGCATCTGCAAATATTATTGGATTACGAGATTTTCTTACTATATTAACTGAGTTTCGAGTACCGTTTAAAACTGATGCAGAATTCAGCGAAACGAAACTTTGATATATTTATATTAAAGGTTAAAGTATGAATCCATCCTCTTTACGCATATCATTAGTATCATTACTCAATGAGATAACTCCCGGCCAATTGAAAAATAAATTGATAAAGGGAGTACCTTTAACCCCTGAAGAATTAAATGTACGTAAGCTCGATTTACGCAATACTGATATCACTTCATTACCTCCCGGCCTTAGAGTTAAAGGTAATCTCGATTTAGAAGGTACCAAAATCACCACATTACCTGATGATCTTGAAGTTGGTGGTAATCTCGATTTAGAAGGTACCAAAATCACCACATTACCCAACGACCTTAAGGTTGGTGGATTTCTTGTTATTAACAAGACTGAAATTACCACATTACCCAACGACTTAGGGGTTAGTGGTATTAATGCCATCGGTTCAAAGCTCACATCGCTACCTGACAATCTCGAAGTTGATAGTCATCTTTATTTAAGTGATACCCCAATCACTTCATTGCCTAAAAATCTTAAGGTGGGTGGTAGTCTTTATTTAAAAAATACCAAAATTACTTCGCTACCTGACAATCTCGAAGTCGGACTAGATCCAGCCTATATAGGGTACGCCGATCTCGATTTAAGGGGTACCCCAATCACTTCATTACCTAAAGGACTCAAAGTTGGTGGTAATCTTAAATTACAAGATACCAAAATTGCTTCATTACCTGATGACGTCGAGGCCCAAATAATCTGGATGCGTGGTACCCCAATCACTTCATTACCTGATAATTTTACGTTTAATGGTTCACTTGATTTAAGTGAAACCGGAATCACCAAACTACCAGATAATCTTAAGGTCAGTGGTCATCTTTGGTTAGATGATACCAAAATCGCTTCACTGCCTAATAATCTTAAGGTTGGCAAAGACCTCAGGTTAACTAATACTCCAATCACTTCATTACCCGACGATCTCGAAGTTGGCGGCGGGTTTGATTTAAGGGATACCGAACTCACTTCGCTGCCTGCAGGATTCAAAGTTAAAGGCAATCTTATCGTACCTAAAGCTACCACTTCATTACCAGCCGATCTTACTGTTCGCGGCAGTTTAAAATTAGGTGGTACTGCGATCACTTCATTACCAGATGATCTTAAGGTAGGTGACACCCTCGATTTACGTGATACTGGAATCGTATCGATACCTAATAGGCTTAGGGTTGGTTATGCTCGGCCTGTTCAATATAATGAACAATTAGGTTATCATCTTGATTTGAGAGATACTCCGTTAGCTAAACAATATAGAAAACAAGCTAAAATTGTACGCAGTGCGCCTGGGTATGTTCCGAAATTTTCTAATAGCGAAAGCGATGGGGATGTTGCAGGTAGGCTACTTAGACGAGATATTGAATCGAAAGGTGGTAAAGTCGGTAGAATATTTATCTAGGATTATTGAAATTATTTTCTTAAATTCATTATGTGAGAATAATTGAGAGTATACCGGAACTAGAGAACTTCAAAGATGAGTTAGCTAAGTCTAGGAGCTTTTGGATTCCAATCTATTCAGACCAATATCAGCATTACGTAAACACCCGATTATCATTCTTATACATTTATTTAATTGATTTAGATGATGCTTATATAGTACCATTCAATCATAAAGATTGTATATGCCTGGAAATCGAACGTCTACGTGAACTTACCTCGCCACGTGATATCTATGTATTAAACAAGAAACGATTTATACATTTCTATTCAAACGAAGTCTATGACGCTGATTTGGTATCTTATTGGCAAACGAATTTATCGTTGGATTTAGAAGATACGGAAACTCCGGCTCATGCATGGTTTGCCAAATGGTATCACAATGAAACCAATATCAATGATATCATACCAATAACTCGACATTATGAGAGATGTGGTGATATTGTGAAGAAGTTCATGAAGTCATACAACACGTTCAGTAAAGATGATTTGTTTGTGATATACGACCATATGGTAATAGATAATTTGTATTCTATTGAACAATCTGGATTGCAAGTTGATTATCCTAAATTCTTAGAATCATTTAAAACTAACAATCTATTCCGCAATACAGCTTATACAGAATACAATATATATACATCCACCGGAAGGCCTTCTAATAAATTTGGAGGAGTAAATTATGCTGCTTTGAATAAAGAAGATGGTTGCCGAAAGTCATTCGTATCTAGATATTCAGCTGGAATGCTTATTGAAATGGATTATGATTCATATCACTTACGGTTAATGGCTAAACTGATAGGATATGAGTTGCCAAAGGAATCCATACATGCTTATTTTGGTAAGCATTATTTTGGCACGGATAATCTGAGTCCGGAACAGTATGAGGAAAGCAAACAGATAACGTTCCGGCAACTATATGGAAGAGTGGATGACAAATATGCACATATAGAATTCTTTCAAAACACAAGCAAATTCATTGAAGAATTATATCAATCGTTTCATACCAACGGATATATTGCAACACCATTGTTTGGAAGGCGTATTACGAAATCTGCTAATCCAGGAATGACAGCAACCAAATTATTCAATTATTATTTGCAAGCAACAGAAACGGAATACAGTATATCATCCATACAAGCAGTTAATGAAGTGTTACAAAATCGTAATAGCAAACTAATACTATATACTTATGATTCTCTGCTATTTGATTATGATATGCGCGATGGTAAAGAATGTATTATTGAACTAAAAGAAGCAATGAGTAATAGCGGAGACTTTCCAGTTAAGATCAAAGCTGGCGCCAATTTACATGATATGATTGACGTTACCGGTAAAGTATTGGTTTAGGTCGATATTTATTTAAAACGTAAACTAGGCCGGAATGAATATTAATGACGATGTAATACGTGAATGGTTTTATCGACTACCAAAAGGTTATGCAGAAGCTCCTTATTCAGAATCAGAATTGTCAGTATTAGCGGATGTAATTGCTGAACATGATGCCACTATAAAAAAGGTTATACCAGAAGCAGTGGAGTTGGTTACTGAGGAAGATGAAGTTGATGATGTACAACCTTCCACTGAAACTAAACCATTAGGAATAAATGCTAGTGATTGGAGTGAAATATTAATCCAAATCTCAAATGCTAAATCTAAATTAAATGAAATAGCTATATTAGCACAAGCGACAATGGACCATTATACACCAACATGGGCTAAACCATTAGGATTTAATGATGCAGGATTTATGATATTTAAAAATTGGAAATCATATGCTGATAAATACTTAGAAAATTTAGGACAATCCAGTACTGGAATATCTGCTGGTCTTCTAGTTGAATATGCTATATCACAACTTGCTACAGAAAAAGGACTAGATGTAGCTGAACTTGCAGGAGCAGGAGCAACTCGAAAAGGTGTTGATGTTATAATCGCAGGAGATGATATAGAAGTAAAGTCTAGCCAAAAGCCATCGGCAGTTAACTTGCAGCTGCAAACGTCATTTCCTAAAGATAATCCTGATGCATATTATATAGTAGCTTCTGGTACTAGCACTAACGATTTAAATCTTTTGTTAGTTAATTCGCAACTTTTACGACGGGCGCTGTTAGGTGAAGAATTATATGATACAAAGATTAATGCGGCTGCATTGGAAAAAGCAATAGATAATGTATTAGCTAGTTATAATCTTAAGGATTTACTTTTAAAATCAATTGCTGGGGATGATACATCAGAAATTAAAAAGGCATATTCATTAGGAAATGGTGTTGCTATTAATTTCAAAGTATTCTTTTCAATTAATTCACTACGCGATTTAGAATCAGCTGCCAAAGCTAATAACAAAGGGTAATGAGTGAGGCCACAACTGCTATGTACATTTGCACATCGCAATGATTTAAATATCATTATAGATTATGTCACGGCCTCTTACACAATACCAGAGAATAGATTGTTTGTGTTTAGTAATGCAGATACCCCAGATGATTTATACATAACATTTAATATAGAACCAGGTGCAGCTAAAAGAACTAGCAATACAATATCAATACACCGTAAAAAAGAAACCAATACATTATATACAGTTAACGCATTGAATGCAGTTGTAAAATCATGTAACAATGGAGTTTTAGATAAAAGTTTCATTATCGATTGGAATCGTTACAAAAATTCCTTATTATTAACAGCCGAGGATGAATTACGGCATATTAGATTGGATTTTTATAGGCGCGTGAATTTGTAACGCAAACATATTTATAAACGAATACTATTAATAACAGGAAACACCGAATGGCAAATTTAAAATCACAATACCGAAGATTATTTGAAGGAAGAACATCCTCTAATGATAGTGCTTTACTTCGAGAGGATGCAAAATCAGATTTCGAGAGCATGGAGTTTGGTAAGCAATTAAAGAAAGAATTTGACGCAGATAAATCATATGAAAGTGATATTGCGCGTCAGTTTGATATGCTATTAGCAGCACATGTGCGCGCTCATGATGAATTTCCTGACGAATATGAAGAATTCGAAGCGTTAGATAATTTAAGTGATGATCTTCGCAAAATACCATATAATCAGGAAGGACTTTCTGGAGAATGGGCAGATCCTTATTATAAAGGTATGAGCCTAAATAATATGCCAAATGAAATAGGTGGCCTAAGCGATTTAGTTGATGAAGGAGCTCCAGATGAGGTGCTAGCACAATATCTACCAACGATGTACCAAAGCGCCGCACGACTTGGACCATATGGATATGATATATAACAAAAGAAAACACCGAATGAAAAAACCATTACTAGATACATTTAAACGCATTGGCGGAAAGCTCAATGAAGCATATGCATGGGAACGTCAACCAGGCAAACCATTACCAACAATAAAAGACGTTGCCGCAGCACATCAATCTAAATCATTGCGAGAAGCCGACGAAGATGGAAAGCCATGGGAATCGAGTGATGGATGGGATGAATATTGGTTTGAGGATACAGGTGTAATGGAAGTATTAGATCTAGCCCAGAGAATTCAATATGAAATTAAGAATGCTAGACGTGGGTCCTATGCCATCGATGAAGATAGTATATTTGCAATGAAAGATGCACTAGTCGAGATTCAGGAAATGCTTCGTGATGCAATTGATAACATTGAGGCTGAGATTCCAGATGATATGTCAGATCCATATTATAATTGATCGACATACCAAATAAATTAACAATTAACAATTAACAATTTTTTTCAATACTTTTTTACAATTCATTAGGATTCGTGAAAGAAAGTATTTATATTACCAATTAATTATTAACCATTAACAAAAAAAAGGATTAAAAAATGGCAATTAATTTAGATGCAATCCGAAGCAAACTTGACAAGCTTCAAAATCAGACAACCAAGCAAAACAACCTTTGGAAGCCTGAACCTGGTAAGCAACAAATCAGAATCGTTCCTTATCAGCACAACAAAGAAAATCCATTCCTGGAAATGCATTTTCATTACGACTTAGCTAAGCGTAATTATTTATCACCAATGACATATGGTCGTCCTGATCCGGTAATTGAATTCGCTGAAAAGCTAAAGTCATCTGGTAATTCCGATGAATGGAAGCTAGGTAAGAAAATGGAACCTAAGATGCGTACTTATGTACCTATTGTTGTACGTGGTAAAGAATCTGAAGGTGTTAAGTTTTGGGGCTTTGGAAAAACAGTTTATACTGAACTATTAGGATTTATCGCAGATCCTGATTATGGTGATATTACGGATCCAATGAACGGCCGTGATATTAGTGTAGAATTTACGCCATCTGATTCTCCAGGAACATATCCTAAGACAGCAATTCGTGTAAAACCTAATACATCTCCAATAACTGAAGATCGTAATATCGCTGAACTAATAGCTAGCAAGCAACCAAATATCTCGGATATCTTCAAAGAGCCTACTTATGAGGAACTAGAGAAGGCTTTAGAGAATTGGTTGAATCCTGAAGAAGGAGAAGAGGCTAGTACGTCACAAGCATCAAATGATACTGCACAACCAGCTCCAGCTAGTAAAGTTGATAATGTTGCAGATGCATTTGATGAATTGTTCAACAATTAATTTATAGAAAAGGTTATAAATGGCTAAAACAAAGCAAGAACAAACTGATGATCTGGCCGGAGAGTTAGCAGCTGCATTGAATAGTAAATTTAAAAATACTAATCATAAAACAGCTTTCTTTCTAGACGGAGATACCGATACACCAGCTGATGTAAAAGGCTGGGTTGGTACCGGTTCATCAATGCTTGATCTCGCTATATCAAATCGACCTAACGGTGGATTTCCAGTTGGCCGTATAACAGAAATTACAGGTCTAGAAGCATCGGGTAAGTCATTATTGGCTGCCCATGCTCTAGCCAATACTCAAAAGCAAGGTGGAATGGCAGTGTATATAGATACAGAAAATGCTATTAGCCGAGAGTTTTTAGAAGCTATTGGATTGGACTTGCAAAAACTGTTATATGTTCCATTGGAGACGGTTGAGGATATATTCGAGGCGATTGAGAGTATTATCGCATCTGTTCGTAAATCTAATAAGGATCGTCTGGTTACAATTGTTGTGGATTCTGTAATGGGAGCATCAACAAAACCAGAAATGGAAAAAGAATACGATAAGGATGGTTATGCAACTCAGAAAGCAATTATCTTATCTAAAGGTATGCGAAAGCTAACCAACATGATTGGCCGTGAAAAGATCTGTCTATTGTTTACTAACCAATTACGTACGCGATTGGGAGTAAGTTTTGGTGATCCATGGACAACTTCTGGTGGTAAAGCAATTCCGTTTCATTCTTCAGTAAGATTAAGATTGAAATCAATCGGACAAATCAAAATGAAAGTCAAAGGAATTGATCAAATCATAGGTATCAAAACACGAGCTCAGGTTATTAAAAACAGAATGGGACCACCATTGAAATCAATTGATTATGAAATATATTTCGAATCAGGTATTGATGATTTTGGTGGATGGTTACATGTCATGAAGGATCATAAAATTGTTAAGCAAGCTGGCGCTTGGTACACGTATACTACTGATGCTGGAGATGACGTTAAGTTCCAGTCTAAGGATTTCGAGAAACTAGTTACTGCAGATGATGAGCTGCGTGATGAAATCTACAAGAAAATTTGTGATTCATATATCTTTACTTATAAACCAGGTGAGGATATTGGTATTGATGATGTTTCCGTTGATGAAGAATTTGTAAATGAAGAAGGATAGGTTTCAAGAGATATTGGCTGAAATCAATAACGATAAGTTAGAACAGGAAGGCCAAAATCAAAATAGTCATATTATGGTAGTGGATGGACTTAACATGTTTATCCGAGTATTCTCAGCAATACCATCCTTAAATGATGATGGAGACCATATTGGTGGTGTTGTCGGATTTCTGCGGTCATTAGCTGCAGTTATCCGGCAGCATAAGCCAACGCGTTGCATTGTGGTATTTGATGGTAAAGGTGGTTCAGCTCGACGCCGAAAAATATATCCAGACTACAAGGCAAACCGAGCTGTTAAAACAAGACTCAATCGTCATGAAGAATTTGATAATATTGAAGATGAACAAGCTTCGATGCGACGACAATTTTCTCGAATGATTGAGTATCTAAATCTACTACCATTAACAGTTATGGCTATAGATAATATCGAGGCAGATGATGCAATAGCATATATTGCAAATGAGATTTATACAAAGGCAAGTCAGAAGGTTACTATAGTATCAACGGATAGAGACTTCCTGCAATTAGTTAATAATCGAATTCAGGTGTGGAGTCCGGTTAAAAAGAAACTATATACACCTGAGGTTGTTGTGCAAGAGACAGATATCCATTGTGATAACTATCTTCTGTACAGAACGTTTAGTGGGGATATATCAGACAATATACCAGGAGTTGATGGTGTAGGGTTAAAAACACTTATAAAAAACTATCCAATGTTACAAACACAAAAAATGTCATTGGATGAAATCAAAGAATATACAGCAGATCAAGTAAATAATAGCAAGCTTAAAATATATCAAAAAGTACAAGCTGGAATTGATTCCGGTATACTAGATCGTAATTATCGATTAATGCAATTGCAGGAAGTTGATATCTCTGGCTCAGCAAAAATGCTGATATTAGATAAAACGAGAGAAACGGTGCACTGTACAAATATACTAGAGTTTAAAAAGTTATTCATGCTTGATAAATTATACACGTCTATTAAAGATGTTGATAGTTGGATGCTAAACTCTTTTAATTCATTAAATGCTTATGCAAGCATTTGATATTTGAAAAATTTATTATATAATTGATGTATGACCGATCGCTTAGCTAATTTTGGATATACATTCCAAATCAAAGTAATAACATCCTTATTGGCAGATAAAGTATTTATGCAGCAGATATCTGATATCTTGTTGCCTACCTATTTTGAATCAGAAGCAAACCAATGGATAGTTGATACTATATTGGAATATGGACAGGAGTATAAATCATCTCCAACTCTTGAAGTAATGAAAGTCAAGCTTGAAGATGTAGATAATGATATACTTAAAACTCAGATCGTAGATCATTTAAAAGATGCATGGAAGTATGTAGGTGCAGAAGATTTAGAGTTTATTAAAGAACAAGCTATTAATTTTTGCCGTAATCAAGAAATTAAAAAAGCTATATTAGATTCAGTACCACTATTAAATAAAGGTGAGTATGAGGCTATTAAAGGTAAGATTGACACTGCTTTAAAGGCAGGTGGTGATAAAGATATAGGACACGAATATATGACTAGTATAGATGAACGATATACAGAATCGGTTAGATTTCCTCAAGAAACCCCATGGGATGTTATTAACGATTTAACAGATGGTGGTTTAGGAAAAGGGGAATTAGGAGTAATGGTTGCTCCTGCAGGTATTGGTAAGTCTTGGGCGTTAATGAATATCGGAGCACATAATGTTAAAAAAGGCAAAACTGTATTGCATTATACATTAGAGCTTAATGAGGCATATGTTGGTCTTCGGTATGATTCAGTTATAACCGGCATTGCAAATCAAAATCTTAAGCATTATCAAGATGAGGTAAAAGAGAAATTATCTAAGATTGAAGGTGAATTAATTATCAAATACTATCCAACTAAAACAGTATCAGTATTAGGTATCAAATCACATGTTGAAAAATGCATAATGCAAGGAAAGAAACCAGATGTGGTAATTGTAGATTATGCCGATTTGCTACGAGGACACGGTCAAGAGAAACGACATGAACTAGAAGGTATTTATGAAGACCTTAGAGGACTAGCAGGGGAATATGAAATACCAGTCTGGACCGCATCGCAAGCGAATCGGTCAGCTCTCGAGGAAGATATAATTGGAGCGGATAAGATTGCAGAATCATATGGTAAAGTAATGGTAGCTGATTTCATTATATCACTATCTAGAAAGGTAACAGATAAATTAGCTGGTACTGGTAGATGGCACGTAATTAAAAATCGATTCGGTCCTGATGGTATTACATTGCCAAGTAAAATGAATACATCTAACGGGCAATTTGACATCTATAATGATAATTCAGTACAAGGTAAAGATACTCAGAAACAAATGTCTAATGGAAATGAATTAGCAAGGAAGATGTTGTCTCAAAAATTTAAGGAAATTAAGAGCGGCGATTTTGGATAAAAAAACTTAACTTTATTAACTCAAAATATAGCGTATTAGTGATGCGCGTTCATATTTATATAAGAATTCATAAATATCGAGGCGCGTCGGTTATTAAATAATCATTAAAAAAATTAAGGTCGTAAATGGAACTATCTAACCGGATACTCAGCGATATCACAGTACATATGAAGTATGCAAAATATCAGCCTGAGCTACAAAGACGTGAAACATGGGAAGAATTAGTAACACGTAATAAAGAAATGCATATCAAAAAATATCCTGCTATTAAAGATGAAATCGAGGCAGCATATCAATTTGTATATGATAAAAAAGTATTACCATCAATGCGTAGTTTGCAGTTTGGTGGTAAGCCTATTGAAATATCTCCAAACAGAGTTTACAATTGTGCGTATTTACCAATAGATGATTGGAGATCATTCTCAGAAGTTATGTTCTTGTTGTTAGGTGGTACTGGAGTAGGGTATTCAGTTCAACAGCATCATGTTGATGCATTACCAGAAATACATAAACCTAATTTTGAACGTAACCGTAGATATTTAATTGCGGATTCAATTGAAGGATGGGCAGATGCTATAAAAGTTTTAATGAAGAGCTATTTCTTTGGAGGGTCTAGACTGAAATTCGATTTCAGTGATATTAGACCAAAAGGTGCTCGTTTAGTTACATCAGGTGGTAAAGCACCTGGTCCTCAACCTCTTAAAGAGGCGTTGGTAAAAATAGAGGGAATACTAAATGAGAAACAGAATGGCGAGAAGCTCAAAGCTATTGATGTTCATGATATCGTTTGTCATATTGCTGATGCCGTTCTCGCTGGTGGTATTAGGCGTGCTGCACTTATATCGCTATTTTCGGCAGACGATGATGAAATGATTGCATGTAAAGCTGGTAATTGGTGGGAATTGAATCCACAGAGAGGCCGAGCTAATAATTCAGCAGTACTAATGCGACATAAAATTACAAAGGAGTTCTTTATGAGCCTTTGGAAGCGTATTGAAGCATCTGGTGCTGGAGAACCTGGCATATATCTTTCAAATGATAAAGATTGGGGTACTAATCCGTGTTGTGAAATAGCACTAAGACCATACCAATTCTGTAACCTATGTGAGGTAAATGCATCGGATATCGAATCACAAGAAGATTACGAATCCAGAGTAAAGGCAGCTACATTTATTGGTACACTTCAAGCTGGATATACCGATTTTCATTATTTAAGGCCAGTTTGGCAAAGAACAACAGAAAAGGATGCTCTTATTGGTATTTCAATGACCGGTATAGGATCAGGTACAGTATTAGGTTATAATATGAAGTCCGCTGCTAAACTAGTTAAAGAAGAAAATGCCAGAGTAGCAGAATTAATTGGTATCAATAAATCAGCAAGATGTACAACCGTTAAACCTGCAGGAACAACTTCATTAACCTTAGGAACGTCATCTGGTATTCATGCATGGCACAATGATTATTATATTAGGCGAGTGAGAGTAGGTAAGAATGAAGCTATTTATACATATCTAGCTATTCATCATCCAGAATTAATTGAAGATGAGTATTTCCGGCCACATGATACAGCTGTGATATCAGTACCACAAAAAGCACCAGCTGGGTCAATATTGAGAACCGAATCACCATTTCAATTATTAGAAAGAGTAAAGCGAGTTCATTTAGAATGGATCAAGTCAGGTCACCGGTCCGGTTCAAATACTCATAATGTATCTGCTACTATATCAATTCGAGATCATGAATGGGATTCTGTAGGAGAGTGGCTTTGGAACGAACGCGCGCATTATAATGGATTATCCGTATTACCATATTCAGATCATACATATAACCAAGCTCCATTCGAAGATATCACAGAAAGCGAGTATGAGCGATTAATGAAATCATTATCTAATATAGACTTGTCAAAGATTGTTGAATTAGATGATGATACAGATCTATCGGGAGAATTAGCTTGTTCTGGAGCTAGTTGTGAAATAATTTAATTTATAAAATTTTGTTCGTCTTGTATATTTATTAATATAAACCATTATAATGGATACTATTATGATAATATACAAGACAACAAATTTAATTAATGGAAAAATCTATATCGGAAAGGATAAACATAATAATCCTAACTATATAGGTTCTGGTTTAAGTTTACAGAATGCTATTAAAAAATATGGTAAAGTCAATTTTCAAAAAGAAATTTTAGAATATTGTGATTCAGAGGAACATATGTTAGAGCGAGAAATAATTTGGATACATAAGCTTAATTCAACAGATCGTGCAATTGGATATAACATGACAGTTGGTGGTAACGGAGGTAATACTAGAATAAATTATACAGACCAACAACTAACTGAATATAAAGATAAACTATCACATGGATTGCGTAATTCTAAAAAATATGCTACCTTTATTAAAAATAAAACAGGTACTAAACGACCAGACCATTCGAAAAAAATGAAAGAATTATATCGATCGGGTAAACTAGTACCGCACAATAAAGGAGTTCCATGTCCACAGCATGTAAAAGATATCTTATCTAAAAGATTAAAAGGAGTAAAATTAACCGAGGAGCATAAAGCTAAGATTGGAAAAAGTAAATGTAAAGCAGTTGAAGTGTATACATTGGAAGATGTTTATATTGAGACTTTGCCTAGTATAAAAACAGCTTCTAAGAAATATAATGTAGGCCGCGACAGTATTTATGGGTGTTGTATAGGCAAGTATAAACAAGGAGCAGGATATAAATGGAAATATGCGAGGTAGTTTAACATATTCATATTTAGGTACGGAGGATTGGATATACACCATGTATATCCTTTCTTCACCTAAAAAAAGTTGAAAAAAAGTTTCTGAAAAGGTTGGTCGCGTACGTTTTTTTCTTATCTTTAGATATAACCTTTAAAGAAAGAGAAAATGAGAAAAGTTGAAATGATTGTCCTGAGCCATTTGAATGATGCAATGTTAGAGATGCATATGGAATCGCTGAAAGATCAAGCTTATATGAGATTGCGATTTGTGAAATATCTAATCTTTCATTATCCAGATACCACCGTTGAAATCGATGTAAAGGCTGAGTTCAAGAAATTCCAGTCTGAAGAATCCGTAATTGAAAACCTTAATAAATAATAAAAAAATGAAAAAGTTATATTTCATAGCATTTGCTGTGCTTATTGCATTTGTATGTGTTTATCCAGTTACTTATTATAGTCAATGGGATACTCAAACAGCTACCGTTACCGGTAAAGAAAGAATCACCAAAGTATCAGACGGTAATGATAATAGTTATTATCTCGTCTATACAGATAAAGGTACCTTTAAGGTAAAGGATTCACTCATTCTGTTCCGGTTCAATTCCAGTGATCTATATGGTAGTATCAAAGCTGATAGTACCTATACATTCAGAACAGTAGGCTTCAGAGCCGGATTCTTATCAGAATATCCTAATGTAGTAACCATTAACTAATTAACTAATGTCAGAAGCAGAATTTTTAGCAGATGGTTGGGAGAAAGTAAATCTCGACGAAGGTAATGTGAACATAGGCGATAATATCGTTAATGGAAATGGATGTTTTGGCACTCTTGCCAAGATTACTAAGAAAGGCAAGTATGCGGTAAGATTTGATATGGATTATTCAGATGAACCGTTAACTAAATTTAGTCCGGCTAAATTCGAAAGATTCTTTCTTGTAGATAAGCGATAATATGGCATTTGTAGACGCACCAATCACAATAACATACAAGCTAAGTGAGAAAGCCAAGAAGGTACATAAAAAGACCTTCTATGGCACTCATATAGATCGTATTATTGATAAGCTTGAAAAGAACCGGTTACCAGGATTTACAGCTCGAACTGTAATCATGCATATAGGAATAGGAAAAAGATTTATAGATGGAAACTAACAGAACTACAATACCATATATGTCATTATATGATTATTATGGAAAGCCAATGGGTCGATGCTCATTAAGCGCGGATATATTCAATACTGCCCGGCGGTATGCTATTAAAATAGAAACGCGTCAGGTAAAAACAAAAACATATAGCGGTGATGTCATGCTATATCCAAAAGACTTCCTAGAGGCGTATGCAAAATTTCGGAAGGTAATAGATAACCTACCGGATTCTGCTAGACGTAAATTTTGATAATTGAGTTTTAATCGTTATATTATATAAATCAAAACAATAAAAATGAGTAAGCAAAAAGGTTTCAATTACAAAGAGATTGCAATGGATTTCAATTGGTATAAAATTCCATCATGCGATCAGGAATATCTACGTACCATGATGATGGAAACGGTTACTGATAATTCAGTTAAGTCCACAGGCATATCTTTCCGGGATACATATCCAAATGCATCTAATTTTGCATTGTTCCAGTCTGAAGATAACAAAGATAACTATGCAGCAGAGTTCGCATTGCCAACGGCAGGTACGGCATCACATCTATTGCATGGACGTAAATATTATGCAGTTTGGACATATGAAGGATAAGTATTATGGAATTCTGGTTACGTATAATCCATTTGTAAATAAATGGTGTACATTTAGTCGTAACGATGAAAAATATTACTGGATTGGAGAAGCCAAAACAGTAGGAAAAGGAGATTCTCCGGTTGCAGCTTTGGAAAATTATTTCTATATTATAGACAAAGAAAAGGATATAAATGGGAAAGTATCAATCAACTAAATTGTTTGAAAACTATTCTGTAGCTATTAGACAATGGAAAGCTCAGCATTCACATTGCCAATTGTTACATGGATATGCATTGAAATTCAAAGTATGGTTCGAATCTAATACTCCAGATGATGAGAATATGGGGTTAGATGATATGAATTGGATCGTTGATTATGGTGGATTCCAAGATCCTCCACGTGGCAATGGACTTAAAGCCTGGATGGACCATATGTGGGATCATACATTACTAATACAAGCAGACGATCCATATAGAGATGTATTTGAACAGATGGGTCAAATGGGTCTAGCTAAAGTTCATTTTCTTGAGAAGATGGGAGCTGAATCTTGTGCTAAAATAGTATTTGACCATTTTAATGATGTCTTATCTAAAACAGATGCTGGTAGATGTAGAGTCGTTAAAGTCGAGTGTTTTGAAAATGATAATAATTCAAGTATTTACGAGGAAACTAAATAATGGCAAATTCAGAAGAAGGTAAATTATTGATCTCTGAGGATTTCTATTCTATTCAAGGAGAAGGTAAAACGACAGGAGTACCATCTTATTTCATTAGATTAGCTAATTGCAATCTAACATGTGGTGCTACTGCGGCTTTTGTTAATAGGTTTAAGAAAGAAGAACGTGATGATACACCGGGTTCATTTCGAGGTGATCTAGAGCAGGCAGGTAAAGCTACATGGACATGTGATTCTATTCCAGAATGGGCGAAAGGTGTTAATCAGCCTTATGATTATCTAATCGAAAGATGGAAGGATGAAGGTATCTTACATGATATCGCATCCGGACTAATCCATATCATATGGACTGGCGGTGAGCCTAATATACCAATGCATCAGCGCGCAATCGTAGGATTCATGGAATACTTTGAAGAATATTGCTATGCATGTGATATTCCATTTACACCTTTCTGTGAAATAGAAACAAATGGTACTATTCCATTAACAAAAGAATTGGAATATTATATCGATCAAATCAATTGCTCGCCAAAGCTATCTAATTCCGGTATGAATGCTAAGCAACGTATTAGAGAGAATGCATTGGATTCTATTAGGTCACATCCTAATTATCAATTCAAATTTGTAATTTCAAATGAAGATGATATCAAAGAGATGTTTGATGATTTTATCAATGCATTTAACATTCCACTTACTAATGTATGTTGTATGCCTGGAATGGATTCGCGAGAAAATTTCCATGAACTAACTAAATGGGTAATGGAAATGGGTAAAAAGTATAAATTTATAGCATTGTCTAGAATGCACATTTCAGCTTACGACCAGACCACTGGTGTTTAAAAACAGGAGAAACTATGAAAATGAAACCAATGGGAGATATGCTCCTAATCAAAGTAACGGAAGAAGAAAAGAAAACTAGTTCAGGTATTCTACTAACTGCCAGTCAATCTGGATATGTATATGGTAAGGTTGCAGCAGTAGGTACAGGATTATTTACTCAGACTGGTGATAAAATACCAATGACTGCACGAGTAGGTGATACTGTATTAATGCAACAACATTTAATTAATGATGGTCGTAAAGTAAGACTTGAGAATGAGGAGTATGCACTAATCAGAGAATCAGAATTATCAATGATATCAACAGGAGAATGAAAATGGGAGAAAATAAAAATACATCAATTGAATTAGTCAAGACCGGTTTTGCCAATGGTATTTCTACTCAACTAGCTGAAATTCAAGCAATACACGGACCTACAGTAGGTTTGACTGATTTGAATAAAGCTGATATTATTGATAAGGCAGAAAAAGCTTTTGGAGAATTTCTAGATGCATTAGGAGTAGATTGGCGCAATGATCCTAATTCAATGGGAACTCCTAGACGTGTTGCTAAAGCATATGTAAATGATCTATGGGCTGGCAGATATGAACCAGCACCATCAATTACAGCTTTTCCTAGTGATGGATATGACGGAATGGTATTTGAAGGTGGCATTCCATTAACATCAATGTGCTCGCACCATCATCAGACCATACAAGGCCTAGTTCATGTAGCATATATTCCTGGCCAGGATAGTAAAGTAATTGGATTATCTAAGCTAAATCGATTGGTAGAACACTTTGGAAGACGAGGCGCTATCCAAGAGCAATTAACAGTTGCTATACATAATGCAGTAAGCACTATCATTAATGATAATAATGGTGTAGCTGTTATGGTTGAAGCTACTCACAATTGTGTACAATGTCGTGGTGTTAAGCATGGCGGAGCTAGTATGAAAACTAGTAAATTAACAGGTGCATTTAAAGATGATGCAGCAACGAGGAATGAATTTTATGAGTTCGTTAGAGGTTACCAAAAGTAAAGAAGAGCATAAAATAGAAATTGAGTATATCCGTACTAAACTACATCTAGCAGGACGTATTGGAATGGATGCTGAATTAGTATTCAATGCACTGCTATTAGCTAAATACGGAGAATTTGAAACCCCATTTGAAGCATTTGTTTCATCAGTAGAAGACATATTAGAATGAACATAGTAATACCTGAATACAAAATAGAACGACGTGTTAGAGCAATGGCACATACACTATCCGAAGAACACCGTAATAGTGGATCACCATATCCACCGGTGATGATTTGTGTATTAAATGGCGCTTTCATGTTCTTTACGGACCTAGTGAAAGATATGGGTATAGATATTGAGGTTGATTTTATCCGTCCAAAATCTTATATTGGTAAAGATAATTCAGGTGGAGTTACATTTACTAAAGATATTGAGTTGTCACTTAAAGGTAAGCGAGTTTATATAGTTGAGGATATTGTGGATACCGGCCAGACAATGATGGAAATATTGAAGCGTGTAGATTCAGAAATGCCAGCTGAGATTAAAGTAGTAACGCTTGTTCATCGCGAAGGAAATAATGTTCCTGTAGATCATTATTGTCTTGAAGTGCAAGACCAATGGCTAGCTGGATTTGGCTTTGATGATAATGGTCTTAAACGTAATTATAGAAATTTATACGAAATTAATTAATGTACCAATCGATATACTACCAACGTAAGACCGGTACAATTCATCTTTGGGATGATATTGAAGGCTACAAGAAAATAAAATATAAACCATATGCATATCGAAAAGCTCCATATGGACCGTATGTAGCATTAGATGGTACTCAATTGGATAAAGTTACTCCTACTAGAGAAGATACCGATTTATATGAATCAGATGTAAGACCAGAAGTAAGAGTATTAATTGACCGATATACGGATTCAGATGAGTCTAGTGTCGGTCATCGTATTATGACTTTCGATATCGAGGTTGATATTGAAGGTGGTTATCCGGATATGGAGACGGCTGACAAGGCTGTTACTTCTATAGCATATTATGATCATCAGATGGATATGCGTTATGTATTCATCTTAGATAAATTTCGAAAAGTAGAATCGCGCGAAGAATCTGGTTTTGAATTGTTATCTTGTCAGACTGAGGAAGAACTCCTAACTAAATTCTTATACAAATATCATGCAACTAAACCAACTATATTAACTGGTTGGAATATTGATGGGTTTGATATTCCATATCTATATCGTAGATTAGCTCTAGTGTTAGGCAATACAATGGCTAATACGCTATCACCTATTAAAGAAGTAGTGTATGACGCTCATAATGATTCTTATAATATTGCCGGTGTATCATCTTTGGATTACATGGCATTATATAAGAACTTTACATATTCAGAAGAGTCATCATATGCATTAGAAGCAATATCACAAAAAGAATTAGGTAAAGGTAAGATTGAATATGATGGTGATTTGAATACCTTATTCACTACGGATATTCAAAAGTATATTGAGTATAACATGACTGACGTTGATTTGGTTGTTGAACTAGATCAGAAAATGAAGCTGATAGACCTTGCTATTAGCATTTGTCATAAAGGACATGTTCCATATGAAGATGTATATTATTCTACTAGATATCTAGATGGCGCGGCTTTAACTTATCTCAAGCGTAATAATATTGTAGCACCATCCAGAAAGCGAAGAGCTAAAATTCAAACAAAAGATTACATAGCTGGTTCGACTGAATTACATGTTAATACAATTCCAAAAGATACTCCACCATCAGGTCAAGTAAAAATACATACATCTAAAAGTGGTAGTGAGAAAGCAGAATATATTGATATAGATTTCAAGCGCAATGTGTTCATACTTAAAAAAGGTATCAATAAGCCTCTTAAGAGTGGATATGACGTTGCAATAGATTTGTTAGGGGCATTTGTTAAGTCACCTACTCCAGGTTTGTATAAGTGGGTATATGACCTGGATTTAACATCGCTATATCCATCTATTATCATGACATGCAATATCTCACCTGAAACTAAGATAGGTAAGATAGTTGGGTTTGATGGACATAAGTTTGTGCGTAATGAAGAGATGCATATGACTTTAATGCCTGGTAAGCATGGATTTACTACTGCTACTCTTAAAGAATGGTTAACGGATAACAATTATAGTATTGCAGCAAATGGAGTTGTATACAATACAGATTCACCAGGCCTGATACCTGTTATTCTAGACAAATGGTTTAATGAACGTGTAGAATATAAAAACCTAAGAAAGAAGTATGAAAAAGAAGGTGATCCTGGAAAAGCTGAATATTACGATAGGCTACAGCTAGTTACTAAAATTATGCTTAACTCTTTCTATGGTGCATTAGGTAACGCTGGATTTAGATTCTATGATCCAGATAATACCATTGGTGTTACCAGTACTGGCCAGCAATTGATCAAGTTTACTGCTGATATTGGTAATAAGTATTATATAAATCAGTTAGGTAAAGAAAAAGATTATTGCATATATACAGATACAGATTCAACTTTCTTTTCATCACTTCCTATTATTGAACACCGATATCCAGAGTTTGATATTAAAGATGAAGGCTGGATGGCTGAGAAGACTATTGAGGTTGCAGATGAAGTACAAGCGTTTATTAACAAGGCATATGATATTTATGCCAAGCGATTTCATAATGTAGATTCGCATCGATTTGATATCAAGCAGGAGAATGTTGCAAAAGCTGGTCTCTGGATTGCTAAGAAACGTTATGCTCAATGGATTATCAATGTAGAAGGTCATGCTGTATCAAAACTAGATGTGAAAGGATTGGATGTTGTTCGATCATCATTTCCTCCGGCATTTAGAAGATTCATGGCTGAAGTGTTAGAAGATATGCTTAAGCTAACGGATAAAGAAGACGTTGATAAGAAAATATTAGATTTCAAAGAGCATATTAAAACATTGCCATTGATTCAGGTAATGTTTCCTATAGGTGTAAAAGAGCTTAAGAAATGGGAGACTGGCCAGCTATTTGGAAAGAGGCTTAATCGTACTCCTGTACATGTAAAGGCTGCTTTGAGTTATAATGACTTTTTGAAGTATCACAATAATACAGCTATACAACCTATTATGGATGGTCAGAAGATCAAATGGACGTATCTTAAATCAAATTCATTTGGTATCAATGAATTAGCAATTAAAGGTTTTGAAGATTTGCCTGAAGCGGTAAAACTAATAGAATCGCATATCGATTATGAAAAAATATTTAATAGAGCATTTGAAAATAAACTGAATGACTTCTATGATGCTTGTGGTTGGGGTACTATACCTCAAAATGCAGCATTAAATCAATTCTTTTCTTTTGGCTAATTGAAATTAATTTCTTATATTACTAACAAATTAATGGATGGTAGCCGTTCTTTGATGTTATAAAAAAGGAGAAAATATGGAAACATTATCATTTATAGTAGGTGCAGGTATGGTTGTGGGTATTCTTGCAGTTGTATTTGCGGTTAGATTTTATAAAGAGTTTCAAACATTAAAAGAACAATACCAAAATCATTTAGTGGATTATAATGACACTAGACGAAATATGTGGGAACAAATGGATAGAAATGCACGTGATGTTAGTAGCAGTATTGATGGCGTATATAACACTTTCCATCCTCAATTCGATGAAGTTTATAGACAAATGGATTCCCGCTTCGATAAATTCGAAAACAAAATCAGTAAAAAACAAGTATTAAACGACTAAAAAACTGATAAGAACGGCTATCAATCTATTAATAAAAAAGTTACAATATGAAAGGAAAAAGCAATTGGTATGGAAGAGAATGCGAAGGTCGATATTCAGATATTGATACGGTATTCGTAAGGATAGATATTCCAGATAATTTTAAAGATTATCCTCATATCTATTTCACAATTGAATATATTAGAGAAGCAGTTAAGCGCAATTCATGGGATTCGATTTTAGCGATTCTTGAAACTCGTCAGATAGTTACTATTGAAGCAGATGCTGGTACTATTGAACAAATTCCATTAGGAGTATTCAATCGAGTGCATATTATCTATAGAATTGTTGATCCACTAGCAATTCATCATCTCAAGAAAACAGATACAATTTCAATTGATACTGGCAGATATGCATCTATCCAATCTATGAAAGGTTGCATGCAGCATATCACTCCAGATGATTACAAATATGATAGGAATGAACAATGACGTATAGTTACAAGTGTCAAGGTAAATGTGGAGAGATAAAAGATCATCAACATGGTATGAATGAATCTCCTGTTTATAAATGTTGTGGAAAAGAAATGAAACGATATTATGGTACGCCGCCATTAGGAATACATGGAGCTAACTCTGGTACTAGATCAGGAACATAAATTAAACAGTAATATGAGTAGAAAGAAAAAAGTATGGTATTTAGGACTTGAACCTCTTAAAGCAAGGTATACAGGTCAGTTGACAGAAGATTGGATGCCAGCAGCATTTGATCAATTTAAAAGTGATGTAGATTTTATATCAGTCCCAGGTGATTATGACCCTGATCAGGAAATCAAAGTTGGCGCTGTATTAGATGCAGTTGGCCGTGGAGTATTTGCAATGAGCCAGGTAACTCGATTGCTTGACGCTATTCGATTCAATGATTTTCAGGATGGTGATATTGTATACATTCAAGATATGTGGCATCCAGGAGTTGAAGCATTGTTTTATGCTTGGGACTTGTATGGATATAAAGATGTAAAAGTATATACAAGATGTTGGGCACAATCAGTTGATGAATATGATTTCACGTTTCCGATGAGAGAATGGATGCGTTATTATGAATTAGGATTTGATAAATATCTAACTGGTATTTTCGTAGCAAGTACAATTCATAGAGATCAATTGAGAGAAGCAGGATTTACAGCACCTATTCATGTATTAGGATTGCCAGTTCATTCTGAATCAGTTCGTAATACCGCTGGTAATACTAAAAAACAATTCAAAGACAATGTAGTAGTTATACTTCAAGATTTGATAAAGAAAAGAATCCATTCTTTATGATGGAGGTTGCTAAGCAGTTTCTAGAACAGAATCCTAATTGGGAATGGCATATAACTACATCAGGTAAGGAAATTCGAAGCATGATGCCTGGAACGGTAGAAGCATTACGAGAACTATCGACGGTAGAACCTAGATTTAAAATCTGTGAAGGTATTAGTAAGCAAGAGTATTATACTAAACTCAAGACATCTGAAATTCAATTCAATACTGCATTGCAAGATTATGTAGCATTTACAGCAGTTGAGGGTGATGTATTTGAAGCTGATTTGGTTTATCCTGATTTCAGATCTTTCAAAGAAACAGTAGATGCTAGCAGAAGATATGTTCCTTTCAAAGTCGATAGTGCTTTAGAGGTATTGAATAATGCTATCAAAACAAAAAGACCAAATCATGGAATTGCAGAAGCATGTGATATTGGTATATTAACAGAGGCAATGATCGTTTCCAATGGAATTGATTATGAATTAAATGTTTGGCATGAAAAAGAGTTATGCCGACATCTATTAACAAGAAAAGGTATTAATGTATGAGTAAAGAATTAATATACTATCCTTCATTATCAGCAGGAGGTAGTGCAGATGCTCTGAAAAAGAATAAGGAGGTTAAGCCTGGTTTAACTGCTAGATTCTATGACAAGTCATTTCCAGAGCGATGGCGGCATCCATATTTCCTAATTACCGCCGGGCATCATTACAAGGATATGGAAGCCAGGCAGAAGTATGGCTGTGGTGATGATGTTCAGGTTATAGGAGATTCCGGGGGATTCCAATTGGTAACAGGAGCTATCAAATGGTCACCAGAAATCAAAGAGAAGATCTTCCATTGGTTAGAAGCTAATTCAGATATTGCTGTTAATTTGGATATACCGCCTCGTATTAAGTATGAAGGTAAGTTCCGTGAATGCCTGGATATCTCATATGAAAATTTCAAATATTTTGCAGAGAATCAATCAGGTAAGACTCAATTCTTAAATGTTATTCAAGGTAACAATATTGCAGAATATGAGACCTGGTATAATCGAGTTAAGGATTTTGATTTCAATGGTTGGTGTATTGGTGGTGCTCAGAAACGTCTATCGATGTTCTTTAGTGGACTAGCACCTTTACTTAAGCATCGAGAATTTGAAAATCCGCGTAACAAGTATGTACATGTATTAGGTATTTCCAAAATCTCAGATTTCTTCCTACTTGCTTATTTTCAAAAGATGATAAATAAGTATTATGGTGGCAGGATTCAAATATCAACAGATTCATCCTCTCCAGGATTATATCCAGTATACGGTACATATTTGCATTCTCCTCAATTAAGTAAGATGACGTTTACCGATCTGTATTTTCCAAAAGGAGAAAATCTACCCTATGAGCCAGGCACGCTAGTACCTAATCCATATGGACATCCGGTTGGTGAAGGCTTTACTTTTGATGAAGTTGCTAAATATGATGCAAATGTATATAACAAGATGACGCTTAATAATCTATTTGTATATACAGAAACAGTTCGTCAGATTAAAGAGCTAGTAAACGCTCATGATGAGTTATTAGAAAAAGTAGTACCGCGTGATTTTTATCTTGTATTGAAGAGTATGGAAGAAATGTTCCAATCAGAAGATCCATATATGGTATATGAGAAGCATGTGAATCTATATAACAAGTTCGGTGGCCAGACTTTAACAATGGCTAACAATGAAACATTCAACAAATTCTTTGAAGTTTAACATTAATTTATTATAATAAGAGTATGGAAAAGAAAAAACTAATATCGTTTATTGACAAGTATCATCTTGCTGGTAATGCTAGTAGTGTCAAGCTAGTAGTTGCAGATAAAACATTATCATGTGATTTTATTACCGATGATCAGAATGTAGTAGGTAAAGTAAGTGCTACCGGATTTGATTTGCCAGATGGCGAATTAGGTGTATATGCAACTCCTCAACTAGTTAAAATGCTATCAGCATTGGATTCTGTTATTGATGCAGATGTTAAGAAAGCTGATCAGACTGCATATAGCCTAGTGCTATCAGATTCTAGTACAGATGCAACTTTCATGTTAGCAGATCTAGCTGTTATCCGCGCAGTACCATCAATGAAACAGGTACCAGACTTCACAGTGAAAATTAATCTGAATAAAGAGTTTACGGATAGATTTATCAAAGCTAAAAATGCAATTCCGGAATCTGTTAACTTTGCTGTTAATACTTCTAATAATGAGGCTCAGGTAATTGTTAACTATTCTAGTATGAAAACTAGTAGAATTGTGTTCAATGTAGATGCAACGATAGATTCAGATGTATCAAATATTTGTTTCAATGCAAATCTATTCAAAGAGATTTTGACAGCTAATAAAGATGCTGAATCTGGTACATTGGAAGTATCAGGCGCTGGATTGGCTCGAGTTACTTTCAAAGGAACTGAATTTGAAAGCACGTATTACTTAGTACAAATGCAAGCATCCTAATGAAAGTACGTGTAAAAAAATTATCAAAGAACGCTGTTATACCATCTTATGCTAAAGCAGGAGATGCCGGAATGGATTTCACTGCCATTGCAATGGAGGTAAACAAAGATTATATTGAATACTTCACAGGTATTGCAGTAGAGATACCAGAAGGTCATGTAGGTTTGATTTTTCCTCGCAGTTCAATTAGCAAGACAAACCTGACACTATCAAATTCCGTAGGCGTTATTGATTCTGGCTATAGAGGAGAAATCAAATTTCGATTCCGATTCCCTGAGGGTATGCCATTCCCAATGGTTCGTAGATATTCAGAAGGAGATAGAATTGGTCAATTGATTATAATGCCATATCCTCAAATTGAAATGGAAGAAGTATCTGAATTAAGTGATACTGATAGAGGTGATGGTGGTTTTGGTTCATCTGGAAATTAATATTATATGTTTGGAAATGTAGAAAATAGTCTATGGGTAGAGGCCGAAAGGCCTGCTACTCTAGACGGATATGTTGGAAATGAGCATATCGTAAGTAAAGTAAAAGTATATTTAGAATCAGGAGATGTACCTCATCTTCTATTATATGGTAGTGCAGGTACTGGTAAAACTACATTAGCTAAAATCATTGCTAATAATGTTGATGCCGATGTAATGTATCTAAATGCATCTGATGAGAACAATGTAGAAACGGTTAGAGAGAAAGTTAAAAACTTTGCTAGTACCATTGGATTCCGTAGATGGAAGATTTGTATATTGGATGAGTCAGATTACTTAACGGCCAATGCTCAAGCAGCTCTTCGTAATCTAATGGAGACATTTTCCAAGACTACGAGATTTATATTAACATGTAATTATGTTGAAAAGATCATCGATCCCATTCAATCTCGCTGCCAGGTATTTGGAATAGAGCCACCATCGAAATCGGAAGTAGCTAAGCGAGTAGTATCTATATTACAAAAGAGAAATATTACATTTGATAATAGTGATATAGTTACAGTTGTCAATAACGGTTATCCAGATATTCGTAGAATACTTAATACATGCCAGAGTCATGTAGTTAATGATACATTGAAACTAGATAATCATAGTATCGTACAAGCCAACTACATGACTAAATTACTTGCAATATTGCAAAGTGATCTAGATAAAAAAGAAAGTTTTAAACAAATTCGTCAATTGCTTGCGGATAGTAAAGTAAGAGATTTTACAGCACTATATCGCTTTCTTTTTGATGAAATTGATAATTACGCAAGTGGACATATTGCAAGTTGTATTTTGATACTTGCAGAAACACAAGCACAAGATGCTATGGTAGTAGATAAAGAATTACATGTCATGGCTATGATGGTAAAATTACTAACAGAAATAAAAGGATAAAATGAGTAAAGTTCTAGGAATGGATGGTCAGCAACAAGACCCGACACAATTACGCATTAATGCAAAAGATCTTAAAGATCTGACATGTGATGAATGTGGAAGTAAAGTATTTCGTGAGGCGACAATGTTTAAGCGGCTATCGGCTTTAGTATCACCTACTGGTAAGGAACAGATTATACCTATTCCGGTTTTCAGATGTGATGAGTGTAACAATATCAATGATGAATTCTTGCCTAAGGGATAATGACCGCGAAAAAACCAGCAACCATATTTGATCATCTTGCCAATTTAACTCATAAGAAAGTCTCATGGGATAAATTAAGCGAGGCAGATCAGAAGTCGTTTAGCCCGTATTTGATAAACCGCTGGCTTTCTATGAATCCGGATTTTATTGAATTAGTTGATATGTTACAGCAATATACTATCGGTATATTAGATAAAAAGCAGGTATATCAACTGTATTACGAGTTGTTACCTCGGCAAAAGACCTTTTCTAAGTATATCAAAGGAAAGAAAGAGAACAAGTATAATGCTGATCTCTTGAAGTTCATATGTGAACGATTTTGGGTGAATAAAGATGAAGCAGCTGAATATTTAGAATTACTTCCAAAAGAGGAATTGATATCTGAATTAAAGCGCTACGGCAACGATGACGGTACTATTAAAAAATTATTAAGGAAGCCAAAATGACAAAAAATCAAGATGTGAAACCACAATCTATAAATTATATAGCAATTCTAGAGCGCGAATATCCAACTATATTCGAAGGCTATAATCAGATCTTACATGAACAATTTGAATTATTTGCTAAAAAGCATCTCGATTACGGTATGGGAAATATTTCTCAGGGCACTAATTTAGAAACAGCAGATGAAAAAGAATTTGCATTATCAGGATTGTTCTTCAGGTTAAATGATAAAGTAAACCGATGGAAGAATTTGCTAGTAAATAAACGTGAAGCAAATAACGAATCATTGGTAGATACTTACCGAGATATCACAAATTATGGTATTATTGCTCAGCTAGTAGAACGCGGTCAATGGAAAAAGTAATTTGTATATTGCAATAAATTTCTTATATTTAAGTATGAAAGAATCTAATTATTTAAGTCCATTAGTAAAGTTTAGCATTCGCGAGCCACAAAAGGATGAGAGAAAGATTTCTTATTCCCAATACTCGATGTATGAAACATGTCCCAAATCTTGGGAATTAGCTTATGCACGTGGATTAAGAGAATATCAGCAATCTATTCATACTCTCTTTGGCACTGCTTTCCACGAAACACTGCAGACATATCTAACAGTAATGTATACCAAATCAATTAAAGCTGCAGATGAACTTCCATTGCAAGAAATGCTACAAAATAGCATGAAGGAAGAATATATCAAAGCAACTGAAGCTGGTATAACTGGATTCACTACCAAAGAAGAAATGGCTGAGTTTTATACTCATGGAGTTGAGATTTTGGAATGGATTAAGAAAAATCGCGGTAAGTATTTTACCAATCAGAATTGGGAGCTAGTAGGAATAGAAGTACCGATATGCCATCCGGTATCCGAATCAAATGACCATGTTATAATGATTGGATTTCTAGATGTAGTATTGCGTAATACAAAGACAGATGAAATTGTCATTATAGATATCAAGACTAGCACAGCTGGTTGGAATAAGTATCAGAAAGCAAATAAGCTTAAGGCATCTCAATTGGTATTATATAAGGAATATTATGCTAAACAATTCGGAGTTGATGTTGAAAAGATACATATTGAATACTTTATAGTAAAGCGTACTCTAATGGAAGGTGCAATGTTTCCTCAGAAAAGAGTGCAACAATTCAGACCCGCTTCAGGTAAGCCAACTCGTAACAAGCTTATTAAGAGTTTAGATTCATTTGTTGAATCTTCATTTGGTAAAGATGGCTCATATAATCTTGATAGAGAATATCCAGCTGTAGGTGGAAAGGGGTTGAAAAATTGCCGTTACTGTTTGTTTGCAGACCGCGAAGATCTTTGTCCTAAGGCAAATAGAATACGAGAATGAAGATAGCTATTATTGGTAGTAGAGAATGGAGCAATACACGTAAAATAAAAGACTTGCTATCATCTCTCAAACAAAAATTTGGTGATGATTTGGTTATTATTAGTGGCGGTGCGAAGGATGGTGCTGATGCATATGTAAAAAAATATGCTATTGAATTTGGATTGAATTATCAAGAATATAATCCAGCACATACGCAGCGCAATCTATATTCAGCAATGCCAGATTCATACTATTCAAAGCCATATCATGTAACTCAGTTCCATCATAGGAATATGTTAATAGCAAAAGCATGTGATCGAATGATTGCTTTGGTACCTGGAGAAGTTACAAAAGGAACTGCCAGTGCAATCAAATATGCAAAAAAATTAGATAAACCAGTAGTAATATTATCATGAAAACAGTTAAAAGTTATTTCACAAAGACCTTTGGCAAATATATGGCTAAATGGCAAGCAGGATTCTTTATAACCACTCCATGCATGTATCTATTTACAGATGTGCTAGAGTGGCCACATTGGGCAACTGTTATAGGATTCCAATGTGTAGGTGCCATTGTATTTTGGCCTATTGATACTTACATTTTCTCTAAGAAAAATGAAGATTAAACACGTTAATGCATATTTATATTAAAGGAGTTACATGCAACAAATCAAGCTTCCGAAGTTACGGAAAATAGATCCAAACAAACCTAAAAAGAAGAAAATACTTCTGTTATCAGATGACCTGCGAATGCATTCCGGCATTGCCACGATGTCACGTGAGTTTGTATTAGGTACCTGTGCACATTATGATTGGGTTCAAATAGGTGGCGCTATCAAACATCCTGATCAGGGTAAGGTATTTGATATTTCAGCTGATGTGGCAAAAGAAACGGGTGTAGAAGATGCATCCATTAAAATATATCCATGTGATGGATATGGTAATGCCACTATACTACGACAAGTCATCCAAATTGAAAAACCAGATGCAATACTACATTTCACTGATCCTAGATTTTGGCAATGGCTATATCAAATAGAACATGAAATTCGTCAAAATATTCCGTTGATGTATTATAACATATGGGATGATTTGCCTTATCCAACCTGGAACGAGTCATATTACGAATCATGTGATTTGCTTATGAACATATCTAGACAAACACAAAATATTGTAAAAAATGTATTACAGAAATTTCCTAAGCCGGATTGGGCAGTGCAATGGGTACCTCATGGCGTTAACGAGAAAAAGTTTTATCCTATTACTCCTTTGTCTGCAGATTATGATGAGTATACTAAATTCAAAGAAGAATTTCAAAAAACAAATAATGTAGATTTCATTGTATTTTGGAATAACCGAAATATTCATAGGAAGCATCCAGGAGATGTAATTCTAGCATTTAATGAGTTTTGCAATTCACTACCAAAGGAAAAAGCTGAAAAATGTGCATTGCTAATGCATACACAACCTGTAGATCAGAATGGTACGGATTTATATGCAGTTAAACAAGCTGTATGTCCTAAGTACAAGGTAATCTTCAGTGATAAGCCTTTAGATACCAAAATGATGAACTTCCTTTATAATATTGCAGATGTAACTATCAATATTGCATCAAATGAAGGATTTGGTATTTCTTGGTGTGAATCACTTCATACTGGTACCCCTATTATTAATAATGTAACCGGTGGTTTGCAGGATGGATGTAGATTTGTGGATGACGAAGGTAAGTGGATTGAATTTGATACAGAATTCCCTACCAACCATACAGGTAAATACACATTCCATGGCAGATGGTCTAAACCGGTATTTCCTAGCAATAGATCTTTAGCAGGTTCGCCATCGACACCGTTTATATTTGATGATAGAGCAGATTTCCGAGATGCAGCCCAAGCTATTAAGTATTGGTATGATATCACTCCAGAGGATAGAGAAATAATGGGTAATGATGGTAGAGAGTGGGTATTAGGAAATGAATCAAATATGTCGGCACGAAGAATGTCAGAACGATTTATCGAATGTATTGATGAGTGTTTAGAAAAATGGACGCCACGTGAAAGGTTTATATTGCATGCGGTTAAGCCTCAAAAGATTAATGAAAATATGGGAGTATTATGAAAAAGACAGTTATAGTAATGGGGCCAGTAGCTACACGAAGCGGGTACGGAAATCATACAAGAGATATTGTTAGATCGCTTATCAACTCGGATAAGTATGATGTGAAAGTAATATCATTACCATGGGGCGAATGTCCTATGACAGCATTAGATCCGGAAGCAGATGTAGATATTATCAATTGCATTGCAACTACACAAATCAATTATCAACCTGATATTCATATACAGGTATCAGTACCAAATGAGTTTCAAGCTTTTGGTAAATACAATATTGGTATTACCGCAGGTATTGAAACAACGGTCTGTGCTCCTGAATGGATTGAAGGTTGCAATCGAATGGATAAAATCATTACAGTATCAGAGCACTCAAAGAAAGTATTTCAGGATACGGTATTTGATAAAGTAGATGATAAGACCAAACAAAAAGTTGGTGAGCTTAAGTTGGAAAAGCCAATTGAAGTGCTATTCGAAGGCGTTGATGTTGATATATTCCATAAAGAATCCAATATCGAACAAACGGTTATTGACCAGCTTCGAGAAGTAAAAGAATCATTTGCTTTCTTGTTTGTTGGGCATTGGTTGAAAGGTGATATTGGCCAGGATAGAAAAGATGTTGGAATGCTTATCAAAGTTTTTGCCGAGGCATTTAAGAATAAAACATCACGCAATAAACCAGCATTGATTCTTAAGACTAGCGGTGCTACATTTAGCATTATGGATAGGGATGCCATAATGGCTCGTATTAGTTCAATATTGGCGCCATACGGCAATAAAGCTCCAAATGTATATCTATTGCATGGAGACATGACTGAAGAGGAAATCAATTCGTTATATAACCATCCTAAGGTCAAAGCAATGGTATCACTTACTAAAGGAGAAGGATATGGTCGACCATTAGCAGAATTTGGTACTAGTGAAAAACCTATCATTGCTAGTGGATGGTCAGGTCATGTAGATTTCCTTAAGCCAGATTGCAGTATATTGCTTCCAGGTAAATTAACTGATGTACATGCTTCTGCCACGGATAATCATATACTTGCACAAGGAAAGTGGTTTACGGTTGATTATGCAGTGGCAGCAAAAGCAATGCATGATGTAATGGAAAATTACGATCGATATAAAATAGGAGCTAAAAAGCAGGCTGAACATATCAATACCAATTTCACATTGGAAAAGATGGAAGAAAAGCTTGTTGAAATGATTGATTCGGCTGCTGCGAGTATACCACAACCGGTAGCACTTAAATTGCCTAAGCTTAAGAAAGTCGGTGAGGCCGAAGCACCAAAAATTAAATTACCAAAACTACAAAAGATTTGAAAACATGGAAATGAAATTAGATTACGATGAGGTATCTCCGGTAACCGGAAACAAATGTGTAATAGTAGAAGCAGATCCACATAATGGAGAAAATTCACGACTATGTATGGAATCAGGATATACTACTAAAGATTCATGGAAAACTGGTTCAGAAGTCATAGAGAAGTATGAAGAGCATATAACTCAATTAATGCGAGATCTTAAACATGAAGATGATGATTTGGGATTAACATGGTATCCATCTACAATGGTTACTGGCACTACAATGCTATATCCTAAAGGAGAAACAAATGAAGATTGGGTATGGGAAGTAGTAAAGGTAGTACCTATCATAGGAGATGATCGATTGAATTATCCAGTACCAGGTACGGAAGATCAATACTATACTAGTCGAGTTGACTTGGATAATGCCAAACAATATGCTCAAGCTGAATTTGTAAAAGCATTGGATGACTTTTATGCAAATGTAATAGAGGCCATTGCAAAAGCAGAAGAGGAGGTTGTTAATGGATGAGGCAGTAAAAAAACTAGTTGAGAAATATCCTAATGATGATGAACTAGGATATTGGCTCCGCGTACAATATTACCGGGAGCGAGAGAAAGAAAAGGAAACTATATCCCCAAACCAATTGAAAATGGATTTCAGTCATGAAAAGGAAAATGAATGAAAATAACGAATGGTTGCTATGGGCAGTTAGCTTAGCCACTATCATGTCATTGATGTTACTTAATTTTATGCAATGAAGAATACTATAGAATTATTAGGCTATTATGGTTCAGACTTAACTCATGCGCAGTCTGCCTGGACATCTACATCTCGCGATTTGACAGAAGATAAACTAGCAAGAGTAGATAAACTACTCGATATGTTAGCCTCGGAAGGCCATCATACACCGTTTGAAAAGTCATCCTTGCATTTCCTGGTAACAGTAGATCAGGCAACTCATATACACCTCTTAAAACACCGTATAGGGGTGTCTATTAATGGAGAATCTGCTCGATATAAAGAATTGAAAGAAGATAAGTCATATATACCACCGGATTGGCTAAATCAATTGAATTCTGATAAATGGGCAGGCTTATTGGAAGAATATTCTGCTCGAGCAAACGAAGCATATCATGAATGCCTAGAAGAACTAACTCCGGTATTAGGAAGAAAACGAGCTAAAGAATCGGCGCGGTTTTTCAAAATGATGAATAGTCAACTCACAATGGATGTAATGTTCAATTGGAGATCATTTTATCATTTTCAGAAACTACGTAATGATGAACACGCGCAATTGGAGGTACGGGAATTGGCACGAGAGATGTTGGAGTTGGTGAAGAATATCGAAGGTAATCCATTTGAAAAAACAATAAAGGCTTTTGGATTATTGAATTAAATTCCATATATTGATAAGATATGAGAATAAGTTACGCTATACCAGTTTGCAACGAAATCAAGGAAATAAAACGTTTACTTGAATTTCTAATCAAAGCTAAACGTCGACAAGATGAAATTGTTATCCTTGTCGATGAACAGAATGGTACTGAAGAGGTAAAAGATTATGTTGAAGATTTCGCTCATCAGTATTTAGATTTCGATTTTGTTAATGTTTATTATCATCCTCTGAACCGAGATTTTGCAGCACATAAGAATTTCTTAAACGGCTGCTGTAAAGGAGATTACATCTTTCAAATTGATGCAGATGAACTTCCAGATGAATCATTATTGGAATACTTGCCAGAAATACTTGAACTAAATGCAATTGATGCTATATGGATACCAAGAATCAATATTGTTAACGGAATTACTCCTAACCATATTGCAAAATGGGGATGGAATTGCAACGAGAATGGCTGGATTAATTGGCCTAATGATGCTCAGCTTCGTGTGTATGCTAATAAACCTGAAATTAAATGGGAAAGGAAAGTACACGAACGATTAACGGGATATAAAACCATAAGTAAATTTCCTGATCAAAAGGAATTTGCATTATGGCATGTTAAAGATATAGCGCGCCAAGAACGGCAGAATGAGTTTTATGAGACGATATGAAAGAAAATAATATAAAAAAAATAGCATATCTAGTATTAGGCACTGAGAGTTCAGCTACTAGATTTGTAACTAAATGCCTGATTCAGGCCGGTTGCTTTGGTGATTCTGATCACCATCAGCGATTAGACTTCGAAGATCCAGTAACAGATACTATAGTTTGGAGACGGAGTTATCCACATAAATGGGATGATCCGGATAATTTTCCATATAATATTAAAAATACTATTGGCTGGCCAGATACAGATGCAATGTTAAATAGATTAACATCATTAGGATATAATGTTAAAGTAATAGTTACTACGCGTGATTGGCATGCAATTAACGGATCAGCGACTCGTATTAAATACAGACCTCATACACAAACTACTGAGAGATGTATTAATAATACTAAAGAATCATATAAACGTATATTCAACTTCATATGTAAGCATGATTTAGATTATGTAATGTTTAGTTATGAAGCAGCTATCTTACATGGAGATATGTATATTAATAAAATCATGGGGTTTCTTGGGCTTGACGAAGTATCCGGATTTAATATGAATAACCAAAATTCAAAATATTATGAGTAAAAAAGTAAGCGATTATGTAAGTATAGTGTCGACGTGTTGTGCTCGACTATTTAATGATAAACATCAAGGACTATGGAATGATATACAAAAGTACTATCCAGATGTTAATTATTATTTTTATCATGAAAATTCATATGAAAATAAGACCTCAGGCCAAAGTATCGATTTTGATAGTTTAGATATTCCATCATCATATCATATTTATGATTTATTTAAAGAATTTGGTGATCTAGAAGACTTCCTAGCCACTTCTAAATTTAATACATGTGGTTCATATGATAAAGCTGATATGAATCAAGGATATTGGAAAGCAAACTCGTTATATTGGTTTAGAAAAGCTCCTTCGATATATCATGCGGCTAAGCAATGCAAAACACCATTACTTATTTTCTTAGACGCGGATCAAAATATCACGCCTGTAGGATCTAATACATCGGAAGATGAATATACAATTGATGATCTATATATAGAGTGGGCTAGTAAACATGATGTATTATCTAGACACCGACCTGGGCTATGGACTGAAACAGGACATATTGTTTTTAATTTAGATGCAGGTGGAAAGGAATTTATAGAAAGATTTTATGATTTCTATAAAAGCGGTAAGGTATTTGAATTATATAGATGGGACGATTGTTGGGTATTTGACACACTTACCAAAGAAATGAGAATTAATAACGGACCATTATCAAAAAAAACAGGCGCGCCTGAGGATTTTGAAGGCATCGTAGATCATCATAAAGGTAAATGGCAACATATTAGAGTAAGGAAATAACTATATGAAACGAGCATTGATTACAGGTATAAATGGCATGGACGGTAGTCATTTAGCTGATTTATTACTTAGTAAAGGATATGAAGTATTTGGGGTAGAACGAAGGTCATCATCAAAAAATAGAACAAATACCGCGCATCTTGAAGATAAAATTACATTCCTAGTAGGAGATCTGACAGATCAAAATAGTTTATATCGTTGTTTAGCAGCTGCTAAGCCTCATGAGGTATATAATTTAGCAGCACAATCATTTGTCGGTGAAAGTTGGAATACGCCTGAATATACATCTGATGTAACAGGATTAGGAGTATTACGAATGCTTGAAGCTATTAGAGAATATGATAAATCAATTAAGTTTTATCAGGCTAGTAGCTCGGAAATGTTTGGCAGAATGGTTGAAAACCCAGCTAAAGAATCTACTGCATTTTATCCAAGATCACCATATGGTGTAGCTAAATTATACGGTCATTGGATAACTAAAAACTATAGAGAATCATATAATATGTTTGCTTGCTCGGGAATTTTATTTAACCACGAATCTGAAAGAAGAGGAATAGAATTTGTAACTCGGAAAATATCTGATGGTGTTGCTAAAATTAAGCTAGGATTAGCTGGCCATATTTCCTTAGGAAATTTAGACGCTAAGCGAGATTGGGGGTATGCACCTGATTATGTAGAGGCGATGTGGCTAATGTTACAACAAGATATACCGGATGATTATGTTATAGCTACAAATGAAACATATTCAATTAGAGATTTTTTAGATGTAGCATTTAACCATATCGGCATTACAACTTGGACTCCATATATTAAACAAGATCCAAAATTCTTGCGTCCTGCTGAGGTCGATGTATTACGTGGAGATTACAGTAAAGCTAAAAAATCTTTAGGATGGGAACCAAAAACTAATTTTACTGAATTAGTAAAAATTATGGTTAATAATGATATAAATAAACTTATGCAATGAAAATTAAATTTTTAGATCTAGGCGATCAGCCTATTGCAAATAGATTTTTAACTACTGATAATGTTACAGATGAATTTTTTTATAATTTATCCGTAGGATTTGATAATGATACTAAATTAGTTACTCATATGGAATATGTAGATCCTCCATTAATGTTTAATGAAAATTACGTATACCGGGGTTCTATGTCAACTACAATGCAAAATCATTTCAAGCAATTTAGTTCTCGGTTTTCTCCGGATTTAAAAATATTAGAAATAGGAAGCAATGATGGCGTTTTTATTAAGAATTGGAATAAGTCGACAGCAATTGCCGTAGAACCATGTAAGAATTTCGCAGAAGAAACTACAGCCTTAGGATATACTACTTATAATGAATTCTGGACTATAGAATTAGCGGAGGACATTAAGGAGAAGCATGGTCAACAGAATATTATTTTCGCGGCTAATTGTATATGTCATATACCAGATCTGGATAATACCTTTAAGGCAGTATCTAATTTATTAACACATGATGGCGTATTTATTTTCGAAGATCCATCATTAGCTGAAATGATTAATAATGGTTCTTATGATCAGATTTATGATGAGCACCCGCATATATTTTCTGTAATTGCATTAGATAATATATTGCAGAGAAACGGGTTGGAAATAGTACGTGTAGAAAATTTATCGGTACATGGAGGCTCGAATAGAATATATGCTAAAAAGATAGGGACATCCGAAATAGATGAATCTGTAGAACAGAATAAAGCATACGAGAAAATATTAGGGGTAGATAATATAGAAACTTTTATACGGTTTGCGCAAAAAGTAAAGCAATCACGCGATGATTTAATTAGGATACTATTTAAATGTAAAGAAGAAGGTAAAAAAGTTATATCATATGGCGCGACATCAAAGTCGACCACAGTATTCAATTATTGTGGTATAGACCAATCATTAATAGAATATGTATCAGATACAACACCCGAAAAACAAAATAAATTAACGCCTGGTTCACATATACCTGTTATGTTTAAAGATAAAATTGAAGACGATGTTGATTATGTATATTTGGGTGCTTGGAATTTCCTAAATGAGATTAAAGAAAAAGAATCTGACTTCGTTAAACGTGGCGGCAAGTTTATAACACACGTACCAATAGTAAAATTTGATTAATATGGATATGAATGATTTAGGAACATTGATTGTTCAATATAATGAAGATGATAGAGCTCAACGATGTTTAGATATATTTAGTGAGTTACCTGGCCAGGTGAACTTATCATATGTAAATAGTACAGAACATATTGTAGCGTGGCATAAACACGAGAAACAAACTGATTATTGGTTTTGTGTTAAAGGTTCGTTTAAAGTTGGTATAGCTTATGAAGAATATGCTATTTCATTTGATGGTGACATGATTGATGCTACCGGTAATGTAGTACGAAAGGGTGATGCAGAAAAACAATGGGTAGTGGAATGGTACTACTTATCAGATAAAAATCAAGAAGTTTTAAAAATACCACCTGGTGCATACCACGGGTATAAAGCATTAGAACCAAATTCTATATTAATGTATGGGTTGACACACAAATATGACCCTAATGATGAATTTAAAGTAAAACCTGGTCATTTTAATGAAAATTGGAAAACAGAGGATAAATGAAAAAAACTAGTCTGAATGATGTAATGTGTTTCAAAATGAAACAATTAATCGAAGATAACGGGATTCTTATGCCGGTTGAATTAAATAAAGAAATTCCATTTAATGTAAAAAGAACATTTTTTGTTACAGACGTACCTGACCATAATCCCAGAGGAATGCATTCACATTTCAAAACAAAACAACTAATTATATGTTTAAAGGGTGAAATTGAAGTAAAATTACACGATGGTATCCTTGAAAAACAATATGTTATGAAACAAGGTGATGCAATATATATTCCGAATATGATATGGGATGAACAGATATATAAAACAAAAGATACAATATTAATTTCTTTATGTAATACTCACTATAATATGGAGGATTACATTCACGATTTCGATATTTTTTTAAATTTAAAAAATGGATAATATATTAATTACAGGTGTATGTGGCCATATTGGTTCACATTTATATAAAATGATAGGTAATTACATTGATTGTAATGTAATTGGTGTTGATAATATGATGACACAACGTTATTGTTCATTATTTGATAATTCTACTATAAATTTCAAATTTATTGAAGATGATTTTATGAATATTGACATTCCCGAAAATAGTATCGTTATACATTTGGCCGCAATAACAAATGCGGCAGGCACAATGTTAAACACTACTGAATTGGAAAATGTAAATATTGAAAAAACAAAACAATTTATTGACAAGTGTATAGACTCCAACGTTAAAAAATTTATATTCCCATCATCTACTAGTATATACGGTGTGGCAGCTGATATTGTAGACGAGGATAATGTGTTATTTGAAAATCCACAAAGTCCTTATGCCGAATCAAAACTAATAATTGAAAGGTACTTAGAATCGAAATCCGAACATTTGGACTATTTGATTTTTAGGTTTGGTACAATATATGGCTTTACTAAAGGTACACGGTTTCATACAGCAATTAATAAATTCTGTTGGCAAGCTTCTATTAATCAACCTATAACAGTATGGGAACAAAATTACGAACAAGTTAGACCTTATTTATGGATTTCTGATGCATGTCATTCTATTGTACACGCTATAACAAATAATATAACTAGTAGAACGAAATACAACATTTTAAGTGGAAACCATAAATTAAGTGAAATTGTGAATATAATCAAACAAAAAGTTCCTAATTTATCAATTAAGATGGTGGATACACCTTTATTAAACCAATACACATATAATGTCAGTGATAAAAAAATAAAAGAAACTGGTTTTGTACCAAATGGTGCATTAGAGATTAGTATATCACATACATTACACAATCTAAAAAATTTATATAATGTATAACTTGGTTTTATATGGTGGAACTGGTCAAGCTAAAGTAATACACAGTATATTACCGAATGATGTCAAAGTAATTGCTATAATAGATGATACTCCAAATTTACCTAGTCCGATACAAGACGTTCCTATTTTTTGTGGACTTGATAATTTTATAAATTTTTACAAAACACTACAAGAAAAGTGTTATTTTTTGGTAACTATAGGTAATCCTTACGGTAAAGCAAGACAAGAAATATCAAATGCATTAATTGAACTAGGTTTAGTGTCATATAGTTGTATATCAGAAAAAAGTGTTGTATATTCAACCAATATAGGAAATGGAATTCAAATACATCCGGGTTCTATTATTATGACGAATGTTACTATTGGTGATTACTGTATATTAAATACACTTTCTTTAGTAGAACACGATTGTATTTTAGAAAACGGTGTAGAAATAGGTCCAAGTGCAACTGTAGCTGGTGAAGTTTATATTGAAGAAAATACTTGGATTGGTGCAGGAGCAGTTATATTGGATAAATTGCATATTGGAAAAAATGTTATTGTAGGTGCAGGAGCAGTTGTTACTAAAGACATTCCCGACTCAGTTGTTGTAGTTGGAAACCCTGCTAAAATTTTAAAAGAAAATAAATAAAGATGAATAAAATTTATATGGCTGGAGCATCTGTTGGTGAGTTAGAAATTAAGTACGTAACAGACGCTTTGAAAAATGGTTGGTATGAGGATAAATACTATTATGTTGAAAAACTTGAGGCCTTGTTTGCAAAATATCATACCAGAAAATATGCATTAATGACTCCTAATTGTACAACAGCAATACATTTATTATTGGCTGGATTAGGTATTGGCCCAGGTGACGAAGTGATAGTACCGGAATGTACGTGGATAGCCACATCAGTTTCGACTGTACATTTAGGTGCTAAGTTAGTATTATGTGATATTGAAAAGGATAGCTGGTGTATAGACCCAAACTCTATTCGTAAATCAATTACACCAAACACAAAGGCTATAATAGCAGTTGATTTGTTTGGTAATATGGCAAATTGGGAAGAACTATATAAAATATCAGAAGAATATAATATACCATTAATTGAAGATGCGGCAGAAGCATTAGGGTCTACGTTGAATGGAAAAAGGGCTGGAAGTTTTGGTATAGGTTCTGTTTTTAGTTTTCACAATACAAAAACTATGACAACTGGCGAAGGTGGCATGTTATTGATAGATGACGATATTTTATTTGAAAAATGTGTTAAATTACGTGACCTAGGTAGAGGACCTGATACTAAACCTTATTTCAATGAAATTATAGGTTTTAAATTTATGCCATTTAATATACAAGCAGCTTTAGGATTAGCTCAATTTGAACGATTGGATGAATTGGTTGCTATTAAAAGAAAACATTTTGAATATTATAAAACTCAATTAAAGGATTATGATGTTACATTTAATTTTGAACCAACTGGTGTTTACAATAGTGCTTGGATAACTTCAATGGTGTTAGGTGAATCATATAAAATGAATAAACATATATTTATTAAAAAGTTAGAAGAATTGGGAGTACCAATCAGACCATTCTTTTATCCATTATCCAATATCCCAGCATATAATAACCAATTTAAAGAAAATTATTTAAAAAACAAAAATAGTTACAACATTTCAAATCGGGGAGTAAATTTACCCGGAGCAGCAAATTTAACGATTGATAATTTAGAATTTATTTGTAATAATATAAAAAAGGTTTTAGACAATGTATAATTTATTTCATATACCAAACCACACAATTGATACGTCAAAATATACACATTATTTACACGGTAAAAATGTTGCTGATTTTGAACAAAGGTTTGCTGATTATGTAGGAGCAAAATATGCCGTGGGTGTAAATAGTGCTACTACTGCTATATTTCTGATATTTAAAAAATATCAAAATTTAGTTGTTGATGTACCATCGATGATACCACCCGTAGTATTAAATGCAATATTGACATCTGATAATAAAGTAAACTTTGTGGATAACACTCAATGGATAGGTGGCGCATATCTATTACATGATTTTGGAGATTATAAATTATATGATTCAGCCCAGCAAGTAGATAAAAATCAATTTAAAAATATGGCTTCTGATAATGACTTGATGTTTTTTAGTTTTTATCCAACAAAACCAGTTGGTAGTTCCGATGGTGGTATTATTGTTAGTAACGATAAAGATAAAATTGAGTGGTTACGAACTTTGGCTTATAATGGTATGTCAATGGAACAAAATAATTGGGAAAGACAGATTATTGTTCCGGGATATAAAATGTATTTAAGTAGTATTCAAGCTGACCTAGCTAACCGAAATCTAGATTTGCTGGAAGAAAAACAAAACAGACTTGGTGACATAAGAAGGATGTATAACGATGCATTTAATCTTAATAATACTAGTAATCACTTGTATAGGATATTGGTAAATAATAGGGACACTTTTATACAAAATATGAAACAACATAATATCATATGTGGAATACATTACCAAACTATGCACAATAATAATGTATATACGAATGGTAAATTTTTTAATTGCCCACTATCAGATGATATAACACTGAAAACAGTAAGTATTCCATTTAATGAAACATTGACAAATGAAGATGTGGAATATATAATTAAATGTGTAAATAAATTTGGTTTTATTAAATAAAATATGTATATTGTGTTATGGGTTATAGAAAAATAGAAAACAATTTACGTAGACATCAATGGAGTGGATATCCTCAAGATTTCCTAGAGTTCATTTATAATGAGGTTATACATAACAAGCCTAAGAGAATTTTAGAATTCGGTACAGGATTTGGATTTGTGACAACTGCATTGGGATTAGGCGTACTTGATAATGGGGTAGGTACTATAGATAGTTATGATTCATATTCACCTAATCGTATTTGGAAGATACCAAATAATGTATCATTGGTATATAATCACCTCAACAACTATGGACTAACGGACATTGTAAATTTACATGAAATTGATGATATATTTAGTTGGTTTGATACACCTAAAGAATTTGATATGGCATTCATTGATATTGACAATGATGGGGATAAACTGAATAAAGTGTTCAATTCGGATTTTTTTAAGAATCAGATAAATAATGGTGCAAACGTATATTTTTGTGGTGGTTCATCAGAACGAGATAAAATAAATATACAACGGGGGGAAACTCCTATTACCAATGTTGATTGTAATATTGAATGTGTATTTGGTAAAACACAAAAAAATTGTATTTCAAAGGTTATTGGATATGAATAAGAAACTTGCAGTTATCATACTAGGCTGGCATTATCCGGAGTATTTTTACAAACAATTAGTTGAGCAAAAAATACCTGAAGGTTGGGTAATTGATTTTTTTTGTGTATCTCATAGAGACCCATCTGATGCAAAAGATGAGAAGGTAATTGATAACAATACTAACAATATATTTGATAAATTGGATTCTCATTTTTATAAAAAAATAACAACTAAAGTCGCATTAGAATCATTAGGATGGAATTACCTAGTTAAACCTAATGTATATGGTGATTGGTCACAATTTAATCAATGGACAGAAGATTATGATTATAAAGAATACGATGTGTTTTTAATTTCCGGTGATGATAATTTATTTATAACGGATACATTATTTACAGACATACTAAATTCTGATATGGATACTATAATTGATAACGGAAAAGTAGGAAAAACACATACGTCTAAAATAGTTCCGTATAATTATGATGATTGGTGGGTAATATCTAATTCTGTACATCATGGACGAGGAGTACTTCGAGGTTCTATGGAATTTTTTAAACGAGAAATGTTTGATGTGTTAGGAGGAACATTTGATTTAAACACAACAGATGTACGTATCGATTCTACATCGTCTCCTAGTAAGTATAGTTCATTAGATCAGATAGGATGGAATAAACAAGTGTATCCTTTTATGATTACATTAGAAAAACTTAACTTATATGATAAAGTTAGATTCTTATCACCGAATTATAGAGTAAGTAATTATTGTATAGAAGGTGAACGGGGTATGTTTAAAAACAATAATTGTTTACCGTATAAGAATTTTTATTACAACGGAGTATTGGAATTATTACAAACAAAAAAATTAGATAAATTTATATGAAAAAAAATATTTTATTTTTTACCGCATTAAAAGCAAACGATCCTAATATGCACTCATATCAAGAATGGTCTCTAAAAACATGGAAATGGTATGCACAAAAGCATGATATGGAGCTGTTTATATTAAATGAGCCATTGTATGATACAGAATGGATGAGGCCGACCTGGCAGCGCTGGTATGTATATGATTTACTTGAAGCAAATGGGATTGAATATAATCAAGTAGCTTTAATAGATATTGATACTATGGTAAGATGGGATTGTCCTGATATATTTGAATTAGCTGGCGATTCGTATGCCGGAGTAATCGATGATTTTAGTCTAGAATGGACAAATAATAGTATATGGGGATACCAAAAGTTCTTTCCAGAAGTTGTTTTAGAATGGACAAACTATATTAATAATGGGATGTTAGTATTGCCTACTAATGGTAAGGAATTCTGTGATAAAGTAAAAAAATTCTATATGGATAATGTCGACGAATTACGACAAATGCAACACCATACTCTAAAAAAGGGAACAGACCAAACACCAATAAACTTTTTAGCTAGAGAATTTTTTGGCGATTCTATAAATTATCTCCCAAAGAAGTTTAATATGACGCATTTACATGCGACTCATGCACTAATAGATAACATTTATATTAAATGTGGATACATATGGCATTTCAATGGATTACCTAGAGAACACCGAAATGGATTAATGATGCAAACATGGGATTTAATTAAACAAAATTATATTTAAAATTATGGATTTAAAAGAATATCAAAAATTAGGTGAAAAAATTCACAATAGTGGGATTTTTGTGGGATGTAATATAAAAGAATTTGCACGAATATCCCAACTCCCCCTCGAAATAGCAAAACAAAATGACCTTACCCCTGAAAGTAAAGTTTTGGACTTAGGATGTGGCTGTTGTAGAACTGGGTATTGGTTCATGGAATTCCTAAATCCTGGAAATTACTATGGTATTGAACCTAATAAAGAAATGTTAAATGCTGGGAAAGAATTTCTTTTCCCTAACTTAATAGATAAAAAATCCCCTACATTTGATAATAATGACCAATTTGACTTAAATATATTTAATACTCAATTTGATATGATAATAGCATTTTCAATTTGGTCACATGCTTCCAAACAACAAATTGAAAAAGTATTAAAACAGTTATCTGAAATGAGTAATAAATGTTCTTTTATAGGAACAGTTGTAATTACTAAGGACCCCAAACAAGAATATAATGGAGAAGAATGGGTTGGGAAAAGTCATAAAAGTAAAGATAGAGGTATAGTAAAATACACCCCCCAATATCTGCAATCTATTTGTGATAAATTTAATTGCACCTTAGAATATTTAAACCACCCCCAAACAGATCACCAAACCTGGATAAAAATTACAAATAATGAATAATAAACTATTAGAGCAAATACCTGATAAACAACTAGAGTGGAAAGATACTACAAGTCGTTTGTGGAAGAAAGATATGTATGAGTTTTTTAAGGATAAAGATGTAAAAAAATGTCTTGAAATAGGAACAAATCATGGCTGGACTGCTTTGTGGTGTTCTGAAATGTTTGATGAAGTTTATACAATTGAATATGATCCTGGGAGATTTCAATCTGCACAAAAACATTGTGCAGGGAGAGACAATATTAATTTCATAAATGGTGATGCTTATAATGATGCTACTTACCTTAATATCCCAATTGATATAGATGTTGTAGTAATTGATTGTATTCATACATTTGAGGCAGTTATTATGGATATTAATAGAGCACTTAAATATTATAAAGAAGGTAAAAAAGTTTACCTAGTATTTGATGATTATGGTCACCCCCAATCTACCGGAGTATACCAGGCAATTCATCAAGCAATAGACCAAGGATTAACAATAGAAGAATATATAGGCCAACCAGCTGGATATGTTGTTCAAAGACCAAATAATACTCAATTTCAATTAATTCATCAAGAAGGTATAATTTTAAGTTATGGAATCTAAAACTAAATTTGCAATAGGATGCCTAGTCCAATGGTATGAAGTAGATATCATTGGAGAATACGTAGAAACACTTAAAGAAGCTATTGAACACTATGACGGTGAAGTGTTTGTTGATTTCTGTATAACAGATTCCGAGACATTAGAGAAGTGTGTATCCAAAGAAAAATTAGATGAACTTGTAATGGAAGTTGCTCGTAAAACTAATATAGGAGTTGGATATAAAGTTACACGATTTACTGAAGGTGGATTGACAACAATAGCGGATTACAGACGTGAATTCAACGACAAATATTGTGAGTTAGTCGACGTTTTGGTTTGGGGTGAAAGTGATATGTTAGTACCAAAGCAAGCATTTGTAATACTAGATCAGATTCATCAAATGTCCTTGCAACGAAATGCTCCTAAATATCTAGCTACATTTGGTATTTGCAAGATGTGGGATGATACATGGAAGTCTCTAGAACATCCCGATTTTACAGATAAACCATTCATTGAAAATGATTATGATAATTGGTGGTCATTGAAATATACAATGACGGCAGAGGAAATGAATGATATCAATGACCGTACGGATGAAGTGGACCTAAGGGTATTGCCACAACACAAATTCAACGGTTGTGGATTGGTAATA